>Ga0187810_10000001_pt1 | contig 250502 bp, 269 predicted proteins | sample NC_wetland_sal_i_9_FD_132963 | JGI IMG/M metagenome (GOLD analysis project Ga0187810, IMG submission 132963) | Wetland sediment microbial communities from Neuse River Estuary, North Carolina, USA - ASW_5 | ecosystem: Environmental > Aquatic > Freshwater > Wetlands > Sediment | place: USA...
GAGGCAGGCAACAGCGGCGATAATCGCGAGCGTACTTTTTCCGCTCGCCGGTTCGCCATAATACTGGACAATGGTCCGGAGTTCGAGCCCACCGCCCAGCAGTTTGTCCAGCGCTGCATTGCCACTGCTTATCCTGTCTGTCTTCATCCGCGAACCTTCCGGTGCTGTTACTCTTTAGATCGGAACCCAAAGGTGTTAAATGAGTTGTTCCTGTCTGCGAAAAGTAATGACGAACAGGATTTCCCAATCCCGCGTTCTCCCTCTCATTCCGTAGAATCCTGCTTCAGCTACGGATCCCGAAAAGATCCTTAAAAAAAAGTTGAACCGGTTTCTCTCTTTTCAGCTTTTACGATTTTTTGATGAAGTCGATCACTTCTTTCATGTCCGGGATACTGTGGATTGGGTAGACCTTGACAAAGATCACTTTCTGCTTCTCATCGATCACGATATTCGCCCGCTCGGAGAACCCGTTTGCGTCCCGGAAGATCCCTAACATCTGTGCGACGCTGCCGTGCGGCCAGAAGTCCGAGAGGAGGCGGGTGTTGGTGATCTTCAGGTGATCCGCCCATGCTTTCTTGCAGGGAACCGAGTCGACGCTGATGCCGACCGCCACGGTATTTGCCTCCTTGAGGATCTCGTAATTATCCTCAAGCGATTTCATCTGGCCGGCGCAGAACTGCGTCCACGCGAGCGGGTGGAAGGAGAGAAGGGTCTTCTTCCCGGAATTCTCGAGGAGATCGAAGGTCTTGTCGTTGTGGTCTTTGATCGAAAAATTTTTTGCCGCATCTCCCGGCTGAACCATTTTTACCTGTTCCATGATTGCACCTATGGCTAACCACCTGTCGCTCATCAGATATACGTCTTTTTATCAAAAGGGAAAATATTCACAACCGAAGTGTCGACAGATGCAGATGACGACACGTCAAAAACGGAATCGCCGGGACCCTGGTCTAACGCTTCGTGAGTGCTGCCCGGGCGGTCTCTTCTATTGCATGGATGACTTCCCGGACCGGCATGCCAAGCTCCCGCGCCCAGTCCCGGGCGTGATCGAACTCTGCCTTGACCAGGTAGATCTCCCCGTGCATCCGGCCGCACTTCACCGGGACCATGCGTTTTTGCCCCCCAATCGAGACCTCGATCTGTTCGATCGTCCTTTCAGCGATAAAACGGTGGACTGCCGGTGTGCACCGTATTCCGAGCGTCCCCAGTTCCCGGGCCATGAGCTCAGCCATTTTCGTGCTGCAGTCCCCGGCGCAGATGACCCGGATGAGGAACCCGGGCCGGCCTTTCTTCATGATGATCGGGATTGCGCTTGCGTCCCGGGCCCCCTCGTCCATGAACCGGGTTATTGCGTGGGCGATCACTTCGCCGTTCACGTCATCGACATTGGTTTCAAGAACATCGACCGTGTCCCGGGGCAGTGCCGGACCTGTGGTCTCGACAAGCGTTGCCCGGATTACATTGGGTGTACGGTGTGGGTCCCGGGTGCCGGCACCATAGCCGATCGAGAGGATCGTGTGCGGGCCCAGGTCGGCTGTGGCAACGGTGGAGAACTCGGCGAGCAGTGCTGCTCCTGTTGGGGTACAGAGTTCTGTCTCGTCACTCCTGGAAACGGTTTCCAGTTTTGATTCTTTCAGCACCGCAATGGTCGCCGGCGCCGGGATGGGGAAGACCCCGTGTGACCCGGTCGCAGTGCCGTGACCGAGTGCGATGGGCAGCACCACGACGCCTTCGACATCCAGAGAGGAGAGGGCTGTGCATGCACCAATGATGTCCGCGATCGCATCATCAGCCCCGACCTCGTGGAAATGGACGTGTGTCCCATGCACCGACTCTTCAGCTGCGTTGATCCGCCCGAAAACCCGGCGTGCCATAGCGAGAGCCGGTGCGGGTACGTCAGCCGCAGCCCCATCGAGCCGTGCCATAACATCGACAAGAGTCCGGTGGGCTGGTGGGGCATGGGTGTCGATCTTGAGCGCCCTGATGCCGGCCCGTGTCACTTCCGTGATCCCCGGTTCGGCCACCACAGACTTCATTGCACGGACTACCAGTGCCCGGTCGGCACCGCAGTCCAGCAGGGCTCCCGTGATCATATCGCCCGCTGCGCCATGAAACGGATCAAAAACCAGGATACGCATTTACAGTACCTATAAATCCCTGAATATATGACCTTTAAGATCATGCCTGAAGTGCAATTGAGGGTCGATTCCGCCTACCCCGGCGATCAGGGGGGCGGTAAGGCGCGCCTCGATCCCGAAACGATGCTGCTGCTCAAGATCTCGCCCGGGGATCTGGTTGCCATCGAAGGGAAGCGCCGGACGGTCGCCAAGGTCTGGAGATCGCTCGTGGAGGACTGGAACCAGCGGAAGGTGCGGATCGATAACTTCACCCGACTCAACGCCGGCATCAGCATTGGCGACACGGTCAAGGTCATCAAGATCACCGACGAGGTCGAGGCAAAGAGGATCGTCCTCGCCCCGCCGGAAGACCTGCCGAAGAAGATCCCGATAGCAAACAACCCCCACGTGGTCAACGGGCTGATCGACTTCCCGATCGCGAAGAACGATTCCGTCCCGATCATGCTCGGTCTTCCCTTCATCCAGCCGCAGATCGTCGCGTTCAAGATCGTCGAGATCGAGCCCGAGGAAGCGGTGATCATCACCAAGAATACCGAGATACAGTTCTCGGATAAGCCGGCAGCCGGCTTCGAAGGGATCAAGCGGTTCTCGTACGAGGATATCGGTGGCCTCAAGGACGAGCTCCAGCGTCTCCGCGAAACGATCGAGCTCCCTCTCCGGCACCCCGAACTCTTCCAGAAGCTCGGCATCGAGCCGCCCAAGGGCGTCCTTCTCTACGGACCGCCGGGCACGGGCAAGACCCTCATCGCAAAAGCCGTCGCGAGCGAGAGCGGCGCACACTTCATCTCCATCGCGGGCCCCGAAGTCATCTCGAAATATTACGGGGAGAGCGAGCAGCGCCTCCGCGAGGTATTCGAAGAGGCCCGGGAGAACGCCCCCTCCATCATTTTCATCGATGAGCTCGACTCAATTGCCCCCCGCCGTGAGGAAGTGACCGGGGAAGTCGAACGCCGGGTTGTTGCCCAGCTCCTCACTATGATGGACGGGCTCGAGGAACGCGGCCAGGTCGTGGTCATCGGTGCGACCAACCGTGTCGACGCCATCGATGCCGCACTCCGCCGCCCGGGCCGGTTCGATCGTGAGATCGAGATCGGTGTCCCGAGCGAGACCGACCGGATCGAGATCCTGAAGATCCATTCCCGGGGTATGCCTCTTGCGGAGGATGTCAGCATCGATTCTCTTGCCCAGCAGACCCACGGGTTTGTCGGCGCAGACCTCGCGGCCCTCTCCCGTGAAGCCGCTATCCGTGCGCTCCGCAGGTACCTCCCCGACCTCGACCTCGAAAAAGAAGAGATCGACCAGGAGACCCTCGACAAGCTCCGGGTCTATGCGAGCGATTTCCGCAGCGCCCAGCGCGATGTCAGCCCGAGCGCGATGCGTGAAGTGATGCTCGAAGTCTCGCACGTGAAATGGGAGAATGTCGGCGGCCTCGCCTCGGCAAAGATTGAAGTGCAGGAAGCCGTCGAGAAACCGCTCACCGACCGTCGGAGGTTCGAGGATCTCGGTATCGAGCCGCCCCGGGGTATCCTCCTCTACGGTCCCCCCGGAACCGGTAAAACCCTCATCGCTAAAGCCGTAGCAAGCGAGAGCGGAGCGAACTTCATCCCGGTCCGCGGCCCCCAGCTCCTCTCCAAGTGGGTGGGTGAGAGCGAGCGTGCGGTCCGTGAGGTCTTCAAGAAAGCCCGGCAGGTCGCACCGTCGATCATCTTCTTCGACGAGATCGATGCCCTTGCACCGGCCCGCGGGACATCCAGCGACTCGCACGTCATCGACAATGTCCTCAACCAGATCCTCACGGAGATGGACGGCCTCGAAGAGCTCAAGGACGTTGTTGTCATGGGCGCAACAAACCGCCCGGACATCGTCGACCCGGCGCTCCTCCGGGCAGGCCGGTTCGACCGGCTCGTCTATATCGGGGAACCCGTCCGCGAGGACCGGGTGAAGATCATCGGCATCCACACCCGGTTCATGCCCATGGAAGGTTCGGCGTTCGAAGAGATCATCCGCCTGACCTCAGGGTACAACGAAGACGCGATTGGGGAGTTCGTCGAGAAACTCGGAAAGGAGCGGGTTGTCACTATGGAGGAGCTCAAAGCAGCAATTTCACCGACTGCGGAGACCAGCGTCGGGTTCCCAATAGGACTGCGCAGGAAGAAGCTCATCGAGATGATGACGGAAAAGAACCTGAAATTCACGGATCCCGCCCGTGAAAAGCTCGCCGATACACTGGCAGGCATGACCGAAGGATTTGTCGGGTCCGATCTCGAATCGCTCTGCCGGGAAGCAGGAATGCTTGCAATGCGTGAGGGTATCTCTCGAGATAATGCAATAAATTCTTTGGATAAATATTTGGAAAAAGAACACATCAGTGGGAAATCATTTTCGGACTCAGATTTGGAGAAAATTGTTAATATCATCAATCCGCTAAAAACGGAGGACATTGAGTTAAATAATTCTCTCCCACATCATAAATCCGTATTTGAAAAACTCAACGAATATCTTAAAATTACAAATCGTGATGTGAAAAAAATGTCCAAAGATGATTTAGAAAAAATTGTGACCTCATTAATTAAACACGAAAAAATTCCTTCAAATGTCACCATGCGCCATTTCGAAGAAGCGATCAAGAAGGTCCACCCGACCATGAACGACAACCTGCGCGACTATTACGGCAAGATCCAGCAGCACTTCAAAGGCGGTCTGCCAAAACAGGTCCAGCCGCCGGAATACCAGTAATCTTTTTTTTTGGCCCCTGTCTGGCCATTTCCCAATTAAAAAACAAGTTATTGTTTTTATCCGGAACTAAAAACAGACTATAAAATTAAAAAAAAGTACTGCCTTATTCGCAGTACGGATCGTTGATGAACTCTTCGTATTTCTTCTTCTCCGGCTTCCCGCGGTGCCCCCGGCCGCCCCCGCCGCGTGACTGCTGGGACGCCTTTTCCTGTTCGGTGTCCTCGTCATCCAGCCCGACTTCTTTCTCCTCGGTGAGTTCCGCAGGCTGCGTCGCTGCCGGTCGCGCCGGTCGGTCGCGGTAGTGGTGTTGTCTCGGGCGCCCGTCATGCTGCCGCCGCTGCTGGTGTGGTTGCCCCTGAGTCTGCTGGGGCGGGTTCTGCCGGGTCTGATCGTTTGCCTCGTCTGCCATAACTGTGAAGATCATTTTAGGATGTCGCTAGAAAAAACTTGTCCTGCCGTACATTCTCTTTCCGGAACGCGTAGCAGGTCCCGGGGAAACCCGATCGTACCGGCGGAAAAGTACAGATTATTGTCCCTGAGAGGAGAACGGGTAGCAGGTGAACGGGACCGTAAATGAACACCTATATACATCAACGTCCCATTTTGTTTCACGAGCCTTAGCCCTGCATCATGTCGAACGTAACCACCCTTCTCGATGCAAAAAGTGTTCCCGCTGCGAAACCCGCGCTGGTCTGCCCGTCGCGGAATGAGACATACAGTTACGGCCAGCTCCGGGACGAGATGAACCGTATCGGGGCCGGCCTCCTCTCGATGGGTGTGAAGAAAGGCGACCGGGTCTGCATCTATCTTGACAGCTCGCCCGAATACCTGATCAGCTATTTTGCGATCTGGCGGATCGGTGCGGTAGCGGTTCCGACCAATAGTGTTTACCGGGGCGAAGAACTGCTCCACGCGATCAACGATGCCGGTGCCTGTGCCATCATCACTGACGGTCAGGGAGCGCAGGTTACCCGGGATATCCGGAAGGCTGCTCCGACCCTTGCCCATGTCATCTGTGTCAGGGGCTCGATCGAGGGATCCGTTGCCTGGGAGTCGTTCCCGCGTGCACCTGCCAATATGCGGGCTGCCAACTGCTCGACCGAAGACCTCTGCCATATCCAGTACACGGCGGGAACAACCGGCAAGCCCAAGGGGGCCATGCTGACCCACGGCAACTGGATGACGGCACTCGACACCGAACGCGACGCCCTCCGGCTCCGGCCGGTCGATGTCTATCTCGGCATCTACCCGATGGGACACGTCGGCCTCTCGTGGGGACTCGCGGTCATCCGGGCCGGGGGGACCTACGTGATGATGGAGCGGTTCGATCTTGACCGGTACCTCGCCCTTGCCGAGAAATATAAAGCGACGGTCCTTGCCGGTATGCCCCCGGTCTTCCATGCGCTCAACCACGCGCCCGAAGGAACAGAACGGCGGCTCTGCACCGGCCGGGTTGTCATCTCCGGTGGCGGGCAACTCCTGCCGGTGGTCTGGGAAGCGTTCGACAAACGGTTCGGTATTCCCATCGCAAACTCGTACGGGCTTTCCGAGACTATCGTGATAGGATCGGGTACGACAACACTCCCCGAATACCCCCACCTCACGAAGGGCTACCAGAGTGTCGGGGTCACGGTCGGGTATACTGAGATAAAGATCGTGGACCCGGGCGATCCTGAAAAAGAAATTGCATTCGGGGAGGCAGGAGAGGTTGCCCTTCGCGGCCCGGCGATTGCAAAAGGGTACTGGAACCTGCCCGAAGCGACCGCGGCGGTCTTCCTGCCGGACGGCTGGTTCCTGACCGGGGACATCGGGATCCTTGACGAAGACGGGATCCTCTGCATCACCGACCGGAAGAAGGACATGATCATCATGTCCGGCTGGAAGATCTACCCGACCGAGGTAGAGAACGTGATCATCCAGCACCCTGCCGTTGCCGATGTCGCGGTTTTTGGCGTACCGGACGAGCGCAAAGGCGAGGTCCCGGTCGCAGCGGTGGTCACGCGCCCCGGCTCGATCATTACCGATGCCCAGCTGGAAGCGTACTGCCGGGACCATCTGGCAGGCTACAAGATTCCCCGGAAATTAATCCTGGTCGATTCCCTGCCCCGGGTCCATGGCTGGAAACTGCTGCGCAAAGATCTCAGGGAAAAATTCCGCGTATCCAGCTCCTGACAGGAAAAAAACGGGATATTCTGCGACAAAGCCCCTGCCGCTCACGGAAACCTTTTAAGCGGCCATTAAATAATATTAGCCGGTGCAACCCCGGTGGACACAAAGAGCCACATCCAGGACATACCGATAGGCACGAGGCCGAAGAAGCGATCGACCGGCATCGTGGGCCTCAACCTCCTCCTCGACGGGGGATTTCCCGAGGGGACCCTCGTCATGATCTACGGCACGCCGCTTGCGGGTGTCGATCTCGCGGCGCAACAGTTCTGGAAAGTCGAAGGGGAAGAGGGCACGTACCTGATGAACGACGGGGACGTGGAGGTCGGCATGGTGGATGCGACCGAGCTCCACCCCGAGATGTACATCCCGCAGATGATCGGTGGCAGGATAGTCCTTGATTCACTCTCGACTATAGTCGTAAAGTACGGGATTGACGGGGCGCTCAAGTTCTTAAAGCAGGTCCGCGAGCATGTCAGGAAACGCGGGGCGAACATGATGTTCGTGGTCTACACGGGCATCCATTCCCCCATGGAGATGACAAGGATCATGCGTGCAGCAGATATCGTTATCGAGTTCAAGACCGATATCCACCAGGCAGAGATCGAGCGGACGCTTGCGGTCCACAAGATCAAGGATGCGGCCGCCCCGCAGAGGCTGTTGCCTTTTATTATTACCGAACGCGGGATCGAGGCCTCGACTACTTCGCGTGTGGTCTAGACCCATGCACTTATTCTCATGTTGCCCGGTTACCGGGTTAACCGCTTTTTTTCTGCGGATTGGGTTTGACGCTCAATGGGGCTTTCGCCCCAAGCCTGAGTGGGCTTCCCCTGTTGCGAGGGGCGGATAATAAAAACATTGAGGAAATTGCAGGTGGAGGGGTCCGGGATCGGATTGCTGAGACGAAATTTAGATAAATTGAATTTTTTTAATCGTGGAAAAATTTCCACTTTATTTTGAAGCTTCTATCAAAGAACTCTGAAAATCAGAGTAATGATATGTTTTGCTTGTTCTCCATTCACCATCGCTCATCCTTTTTACATTCATTTTAATGGTATGCTCCGATGAATTGGGAAGGACCTCGCAGAACAATGCAATCGAATTAGGTAATTGGTTATATTGGATCATTTCTTCTTTCTGCCATCTCTCAAATTTTGCACTTTTTCCTGTTTTCACTTCAGTATAAACAAATTTTTTTGGATTGAATTCATACGAGAGCTCAACGGGATCCGGATTGGAAAAAATTTGGAATGTAGCATCGGGAACCCAGCTGTTAAATGAGTGAATAGGTCTATCACTGCCCCTTGCGAATACACATTCCTCAATAAGAATATTTCCGGTTTTCAATTCAGGAAAAATAGTGAAGCGATCTTCATAGAGAAACCGTTTTGTGAAAATAATTCCAAGTGATTCACCAATTTGCCCACGTTCTCCTGGAGACAATTCATTAAAATCCGAGTCATTGGAATAATTGAAAGTTGTTATTGGTTTCCAACCAATATCCGGTTGTAAAAGATAAAGTTGGAGCTTGAGCTGTGCATGTTCATAATCTGGAAAGACTAAACACGAAAAAACCAAATCGTCTGGTCGCCTGCTGACAAAATTCATGATATCGACTTTTGCTTTTTCAAAAATCACATCCTTACCTATCTGGATGTCAAGCCATACGGCGGTATATCGAATATTTGGAGAATTTAAAGACCCTATTGTAAATACTTTGAATTTATCATCGGCAATTCATCCGTACGGCATATAGGATGGCCCCGGTATAGTAAAATTTTCTGGGAGACCATGCTCAATTCGAGTTATCGTTTCACCCGTTTTCAGAAATTGTTTAAAAGACTCGGATTTTAAAAATCGTTTTGAAAATATTTTTGCAATTGTTTTGCACAATATTATCTTTTCTTCATCGGATAATTCTTTGAAAAAAATCAAATCTGATAAATTATTTCTCATAACTTGGAATTCTTCTGCAAGTGTTTATTTTTATCCAGATGAGAGTTTTTAATTCGCGAAGATGAGAGGTCGCGGCTTCTGGGGGAGCGAGGGAGGTCACACTCGCAATCCGAAAAAAATGAATCCCGGTTTCAGATCGCAATCCCGGAAATAATCTGCACGAGCTGCTGGGCCGTTGCCGGATCAAATACCTGCGTGATCGCGAGCCCGGCAATTGCAACAAACACGCTCCAGAAAATTTTCTTCACGTGCTCGTTCTTCCCGAACGCATCGATAGCCGCATCGGTCTCAGCGCCCATTCCCTTCCGGATAATTTTCGGCAGGAAGACAAAGAGTGCGAGAAACAAAAGCGCTGAGCCGGTGAAAGCGAGCGTGATCTCAGCTCTTCCGGCCAGGAAGATCCCGAGCGGGACCGCAATAATCCCGGCAAGGATCGAAGCCATCCCGACTTCCCCGAACCAGAAGTAATGTTTCTTCACTGCATAGTTCGCTTTCTCCGGATCAGTGAGCGAACTTAGATCAAAGATCCCAATTGTGTTCAGCATCCCGTACCAGACCGCATGTGTCTCTTCCGGATCCGCAACGATGCCGAGAAACAGGATCGCAACCGGCACGACAAACAACACAACCGGAAAATGCGCGAAGAAAAAAATAATGGCGAGCAGGATCCCGCTTCCGCAGATAGCGGCCCGGGTCTGCAGCTCATTCTCGAACATTTTGATCACCCGCGATCATCAGCTCGAACACCGGGCTTGTGTACCCGCCGTTCTCCGGACTGAAGTCCCGGTTCCCGCCCATCCTCGCACGTTTGCGAATCCCGGTTTTGATCTGTACCGTGTGAATGCCTGATGCACGTGGGTAGACTCTGCGGCCATCGATGTCCCGCATCTCCCGGTACGGCGGGATGTCGAACCAGTCCGGCCAGAACCGGACCCCATAGGGGATGTCCGTTCCCCGGATAAGATCCGGCAGCCGGATCGGCGCGAGGCAGTCATAGATCAGATCGATGATCAGGTTCTCGTCGCCGTCTACCGGGTTCAGCTCCAGTTCGTAGAAGATGGGGTTGCGCCTGACTTCCTCAAGGGTGAGCGGTTGGTCGATCGTGAGCGGTTCAATCCCGCTGAAAGTTCCCCGGTAGATGCCGGTTACTTTTGCGACCGGTTCCCGGATCGTTTCACCCGGCATTACGCACCCCGGTCAGTTCTTCGTGCTCGCCCCGGAGTTTCTTGAACTCCTCGACCACCTCATCGTATTTGCCGATCTTCTGGTAGATGACGAGCAGCAGGGGATAGATCGGGAGCACGGCTCCGAGGATCAACCCAAGAATTTCAAGTTCCATAATAACTACCTCCGAAAAAAATGATCCTGAAGAAAGAGGAGACAAATTATGTCTCCTCATTCCGTGAAGGATCGCCCGGATTATTCCGGGAAGTTAATTCTCTGTCTCCCGTTCAGGCCAGTGCCGGGACCGAGTCTGCCCAGGTCTCGACTTTGGTCTTGATCGCATCGTCCGAGAACGAAGTGAGGGTGACCTGCTTCCGGCTCAGCGTAACGAAGTACAGCTCGCCGTTCGGGTCGTGGCACCGAAGCGTCACCGAATACGTTTCGTGTTCGGCGTCCCGGCTCGCGGAACCGCCATGAGCGGTTGAGAGGGCTGCGTTCGCCTGGATTGCCGTGATACCGGCTTTGAATCCTGCGAGCGTGGTGAACCGGTCCGTGGCTGTACCAACGGACTTCGCGTTTGTATCCTCGTAGAGGATCTTTGCTGTGTACGCTTCCCTGGACTTCTCGACCGGCGCGTGGCTTGTCGATCCGGACATGTAGGCGATGCACCCGAACGGGTTAGCCGTGATCACGGCCTCGACGATGGTGTTGAGTGCATCTGCGTCTGCGATCGGGTTCGCAAGTTTGCGGACCGCTGACTTTACATTGTTGCTCTGTACGAAATCTCCCATGTTTGTTTCCTCCTTGTTTTTTTCCTGATGGCGAGGGTTTCGTGCGAGTCCCGGTTTGTGAGAAAGGCTCCGCCTTCCTCCGGATTTTTCACCGGGACTTTTTTCGAAACCTCGCGGGTTGTCCGAACGGTCTGGCCGGACCGTGAGGACTTTGAAGAACCGTTCAGGGTTCTTCGGTGTCGCGGGGCCCTTTGACATATCCATATAGGACTGGGTGGTTCATGGCCTTCGTTAATGAAAATAAAAAACGCAAAATTAGGGGATTTTACAAGCGATTGAAGGCAATTGGGGCGGGATGCGTGGGAATTGGTGTGCGCAAAATCTGCACGATCGGGAGCGTGCACGGCGACAGTGCAATGGTGATCGGCATAACCGCGGGTGTCAGCCGATTATAAAACGATAGAAGAAGAGCTGTTATTGAAATGGATTCAGTCATTCAGCTTCTCGGAGCGATGTGCTTTGGTGGGATTATCGGCTGGTATGTGTATCTCATCAACCGCAACCGCAAAGACGGGATGCACATGAGTGATCTGGTCACCCTCATTTCCGTTATCGGCGGGGTCGCGGTTATGAGGCTCTTTCCGGTATCGACCGATCTCTTTGGTGCGTACGGGATCGGTCTGGCGTGCGGATTCTTTTTTTGTTATCTGCAGAGTTATCTGGGAATGGTTTAAACGTGGAAAGAGAAAAAAGATGAACTAAAGTCGGTCAGGACAATCACACAGAATTTTCGGCAGAAGGTGTGCGATCAGGTTCGCCTGGAAGCCGAAGGTGTGGACCGGTACCGGGCGTTCACCCCGTTCCTCTTTGAAGACGGGGATCATCTCGTTGTCATCCTGAAGCAGGAAAGACGGGCGGTGGGTGCTCTCCGATGAAGGACATACCTTCATGCACATTACCTACGATCTGGAAGATAAGGATCTGCGGAGCGGAGGACGCCAGAAAATCATTTCGAACGCTCTCTTTGCATTTTCGGTAGAGGATCGCAACGGGGAGCTGATACTCCGGATACAGGACGACCATTACGGCGATGCCCTCTACAGTTTCATCCAGGCCCTGTTCAAAATTTCCGATGTGTCTTTCCCGGAATAGAGAATATTAACGACCGGTCCTAAACCCGTTGAATTCGACGGGTTTAGAAAGCGTGCAGGATCTGACTGTAAGGCCTAGAGGATTTTGCCAGATACGAACAGTCGATTCAATTTATAGAAGAAGACTTATGAGTTTATCTGCGGATGAATAACTATGGCAGGACATGAGACCAAAAAATTTTGGCTCATCATCGATGGCAAAATTGTCACCGATCATAAGATCGAGGCATACACTTTTGGAAAAATTTTAACCAATCTTCAGAAAGTCGTCGATGTCTTTCAACAGACAAAATACGGGGAACATCCAAAAACGGATTTCAGATTATATCTTACGAATACCGGCAAGGGAAGTGTAGCGGTTGCTTTCCAACCGCTTGATTTCACCACCGAACTCTTCAAGGAATCACTCGTTTTTGACGATATGGTTTTTGATCTCCAGGACCTCATCAACGCACTCATCGAAGATACTGATGAATTCCGCAAGAAGATCGAACGTGATTTTGAGGACCCCTCGCAGATTATCCGGTTCCTTGAAAGTTTCCGGGGAATGCTTTCCAAGAAAAATAAATTCAGCGTGAAAGTCGGCTACGATACAAAAAAACCTAAAAAACCGATCGTTTTACCTTCACACCGCGAGGCTTACATTGAAGGTCTTATCTCCGAATATTACCGGAAGTCAGCGATCGAGATCAGAGGCGTCATCACCCGGATAAAGGGAGACGAACCGCGATCCTTTACCATCAAAACTCTTGACAATGAAACGATCAAATGTGATTATCCTGCTGACTGGGAAAAGGATGTCAGGGCTTTCTTCAAATCGTCGGTGACGGTGAATGGTGTTATGAGTAAAAGAGCCCGGTTAAAGGAGATGGAGGTTGTCAAGGGTATCCAGTCCTTTAATTCGATCACTCTGGATTCTCTCGAAGAGTTTACCTTCCGCCAGCCGGTTCCTATCCGTGTATTCTACGATGATAAGGACAATCACTGGTGTCTGGCCAACGAAGAGCTGTCGCTGGAGGGATATGGAAGCACGTACGAGCAGGCGCTTTCCTCGCTGAAGGAAAGCCTGGAGTCCCTCGTCGTTGGATATCTTGCCTTCAAAGACGCAAAATTATCGGAAAAATCCCGGAAGATCAAACAAAATCTTCAGGCCTATCTTGAGCTGAACGACTACCGCACGAAGTTTGGCGAGCTCAAGGCAGAGGCCTGATATCATGCCCATCAAGCAACGTGAATTCGCAAAAGCTGCGCTGAAGAAGGGCTTTGTCAAGGTAAAGAGCGACCACTGTTATTTCTACCTGAAAAATTCGAACGATGAGATTACCAATGTCCGGACAAAGATCGGCCAGCACGGGAACACGAAAGATATATCCGACGATCTGCTGGCGGTAATGTACAAGCAGCTCCATTTCGAATCAAAGAATGAGATGATGCGATTTATCGATTGCACGAAAAGTTATGAGGAATATCTCTCCCATCTCAAGGCCCGGAATGTTATCTGAATATTTTTCTCGCGAATGTACTAGTGTGACGTTGTGTCGCGCCGCGATCTTTGTCACAACTCCCTGGCAAACGGCTTCGTCAGGATCGCCTGGGTCAACACCTCCGTCAGCGAGGAACGGCCACAACTAAACGCTCAATTATATTCCGCACGCCGCCATGGGTGCGAAATTAGGCGGACGAATACATTTCAATAATCCGGATCGGGTTCGCACCACGCGAAATGTCTGCATCCGATGCACACCGGTCTGATTGCCCGGGGACAGCCTTTCGGATAGGGATCCGGTTTCATGATTGGATCATACCGGGTGTTCTTTTGTCGTTTGAAAGTGCCATCGGGTTTCATTTCAAAATTATACCGGCCTCTGCGCTGGCCGAACTCAATATTGAGCATGCAATACCCTTCAATTTCGGTAAGGGCAGCGGGAATTTCACACCCTGCCGAATCTATCCGGGATTTGCCGGGCGTAACATAGTTCCAGGTATTGACAGACGGATAGGATTTGTTCCTTCGATAGCGTCTCATTAGTGAGCAGATGTTTTCTCCATTCATCCAAGGGGTTTGTGGTCGAAAAGAACCCGGACTCAAGGACCGGCTGCGCCGGATGGATTTTATTAGTCGAGGGATTGTTGCGGAGGTGATGGGGGAGGTATGAAGGTAAACCCCTCTTTATGGTCCTGGTTTGATGGATCATGGATATGGATTTGATTCGCTTGGGAAATGTCGCACGAATGAGCAATGATAACCGGTAGAGATTTGCGTTAGAAAGTATATGTGCACCTATGATGATTTTATCATATCACAATGCCACGTGCACCAAGGGGTTCCTGCTCACGCAGTGGATCCTTGTTGGTATACGACCAACAGCACGAACGGCTGGACACTAAAAAACGGCCAGCGGAGATCCTAACGGGGATGCGAGTGGAGACTGATTGTTTTCACCACAATTTCCTTTTAGGAATTAACGAACGCTGGCTGATCTCGTGGACACCCCGGCCAGTTGTCCTGCCGCATTGTGATAGTTTGTCCGTTTTTTGGGGAGGATTTCGTCACTCCCCATCCCGGCCTTTTTTCCGGAGGACACCGGTTTGTTCTGCCAGGCGAGACCGGGAATAGCGGGGCCGATGGCGCTGGACCTGAAGACTGCGATCTGTCACCGGAGATCAACCCGGTATCGCGGGCCCGGGTGGAAGCGGGGTGAGGATTTAGGAAGATTCCCATTTTTTGATCAGGGCTTCGCATTCAGGCCGGGGAAGCCAGCGTTTTTGTGCGAGCATGAGCCTGAGGGCCGATGCAGATTCCTGTGGCCGCAGGATCTCATTTTTGATCATCTCATCCAGAAGCCAGAGTGTCCCGTGATATTCGATTCGGGAAGCATCGGCCAGACCGCGTAACGATCCATCGTTCGAAAGAATAACCATGCTGTGTTTACGGCTCAGGAACAGAACGGAGATATCTTCGACCGAGAGAACGCTGTGATCCTGTTTCAGATCGAGTATTTCCTGGGCCTCGGATTCATCGAGTGCCAGGATCCTAAGTCCGAGCGCGGCAAGCTGTTCTTCAGAATACGATCCGGAGATCTCGTACGCGACTATATCGGATGTATGAAAATCAAAGGGAAGGAGAAACAGCGTATCGAAGATATCCCCTGCTACGAAATCGAAGAGGATATTCGTATCGATACAGCACGGTCTCCTGCTCATTCGCTTTCCTCACTCGCACGGCACGGCCAACAGGGGGGATTCGTCTCCTTTCAGTTCATTGAAACGGGACTGCGATATATTGTGTTCAGTCAGGGCCCGGAGGAGAAGGAGTTCGAACTGGGTCGGGATCTCCTGTTCGACCGGTTTGCCGGGTTCCTCAAGATGCCAGCCATGGGAGCGCATCTCGATCCAATGCCGATCTGCAGCCGCTTCTGATATGATATTGAGTGTCCTGGCCCGGTAGATCAATGCGCCCATGCTGATCCCGTACTTGTGTTTCAGAACATAGAGTTCCCGCAGGTCGAGCATCCTTCGCTTCGGGCCGAGCTCGGCTATCGCTACCTGCCGGGGGATCAGGAAGGCACCTGCAAACCGGAAGGCAGCGGCTTCCTCATCGATCCCTTCGTCAAGATTCAGGAGCAGGTGGCCCAGCTCGTGGGCGAGGCTGAGCCGGCGCCGGTCCCCGGGAAAGGCTTTATTGACAATGATGAGCGGATGGTCATCGTTATATTTCATTGTCAGCGCATCGAATTTTGCCGGTCCCTGGACGACCCCGACCTTGATCCCGTGCTGTTCCAGCACGTCCATCAGGTTCTCGATGGGGTTGAGGCCAAGTTTCCAGGCCTCACGGATCCGGACGACGACGTCTTCGATCTCATCGATCGAGGAGACGCGGCAGGATTCGGGATCCGGGAGGTCGAGCGGTTTTTCCGATCCGGTAATCTCCTCGATCGCGAGGTACCGCTCCAGCCAGTCCGAAGTCTTCCCAAGGATTTGCGTTTCATCCTTCGCAGACAATGTCTTCCTGGCCCGGTACACGGGTTTCGTGAGCCGGATCGTGGAAGCCCGGAAGAAGTACTCCGGCCGGACTCCGAGCGCCTTTGCAAGAGCGATAAGGACTGTCGAGTTCGGCGCGATGGTCCCGTTCTCGTACTTCGAGATCGCCATCTTGGTAACGCCGAGCTTCTGCCCCAGTGCCTCCTGCGATAACCCGGCATTGATCCTGGCTGATTTTATGCGTTCACCGAATGCCATTCCAATCACCTTCCAGTTTACTAAATGATAGATTTCTACAATGTAAGTAAACTATGCAATTCTATATAAAATAATGCGAAAGGGATTGGTATTTTAATCAGAGTTTGACGACACTGACAAACGAAATGTCTTTCTCAATTTTGATCGATTGGCACGAAAAGAAAATCAAAACAGTTAAGAAATCTTTAAATAATACAAATCGGCGTTTAACGATTACTCTTTGCGGGAAAGTCCTGTGTATTCGCTATCGGGACCTGGGAGAATTTTCTTCGCCGATCAATTCCACGGGAGGTTGTGCCGGGGTTCGTGTGCCGCCGTCGTTTTGTTATGTTGATGGCGATGCCAGTGCGATGAACTGGCGATGACGGGCTGGTGGATCGATTTGTTGGCGTCAACAAAAAGATCCGGAGGGTGTGACGCTCCACGGGCCTCCGCCCCTCGCCGCGTGGGCTTCCCCGTTTGCTTAGAGATTCGCTAAGGGTTTCGGATCTGTATAAGTGGATGAGAGCAATTCTATCGAAATCAATAACATCACAAGATCCCACGAATAAAAGAGTAACAATAATCGCGTACGTGATCATTGATAATCTATGGTTGATTGGATAACCCCGCTTAAAAACGGAAGTGGAATAATTATCTCAACCTTCAAATTATTGTTCAACATTGCCTTCAGAAAAAAAGATATTGAAGATCTTATTAGACAATTATCCTTCGAGGATGCAATAGAAAACGAAATAAATTTCGACGAATTACCGGAGCTTGATCTTAAAGCCATCGAAGTTTTTCTTCATTCCGACATTGTAATTGAGATAGTAGCGAAACATTATCGTCCATCTGAAAAAAAATCTCCTTTTGATATTGAAAAAGAATTTGTGCAACTTTTTTTAGCGAATCGTCCGATTCAGGAGAATTCGAACGAAAAAAATGCTAAAAAAATCTTTTCAATAGTAAAATCAGTTTGTGATGAGCAACTCGAAAAAGAAATATTGGCTAATAATCTTTCCGCATTCGAATATCAAATCGAAAAACAGCGAAAGGAAGAAAGGGCGAATGAGAGCAATTCTTCCCTTAAAAAGATTGACGAAGAAGAAAGAACTGAAAATATTCGAAATTATATTGAAAATTTATTGTTATCAAAAGATCTTTCGACGCTTTCGAATTATCTTGAGTTGACTACGATAAGCAATGAAATTATTCCTGTTTCCGATTCTGAAGATAAAATGGAAAAAAATGTAATTTCCAAAAGGAGTCTATCAGAGTTGGCTGATCAAGAGAAAAAAATTATCTTAACTGGAGAAGCGGGTTCTGGAAAGACAACATCATTAAAATGGCTCACAATTCAATTTGCAAAAAAATATAACCAAACCAAAGAAGGAAGGATTCCTGTCTTTGTAAAATTAAATAATTATTCCGGGGAACCATTCGAACAGTATATCTACAGTCATGTGAATTACCTTCGATTAAACGTTGAAGTTTTTAGATATTTATTGGAAAGTGATCGGCTCGTTATTTTGATCGATGGACTCGATCTATTGACAGAAAATAAACAAATTGTCAATTTTGTATCTCTCCATTCAGCGCAGTATTTTCTTTCTTCGCGTCCAGGAACTTTTTTAGAATTTTCATCTGATTTTAAAATTGGAAATCTATCACACTTATCTTCTGAAAAAATTGACTTGTTTGTTATTGGGTATTTAAGTGATAATCCCATTCTGGCCCAAGAATTATTAAATGAAATCCATCAGTCATATGATTTGAAAGAACTCTGTGAAAACCCGTTAATTTTGCGTTTGATAATCCGTATAGCAAAAAGGCGTAAAATAACAAATAATATTAAACCTCTTCCGAATACTAGGGTGGAATTATTTAAAGAAATAATTTCAAATATGTTCGCCCATTTGGAAGAAAAAAGTGGGAAATTACCAATCCCAAACCAAGAAATTATTGATCGATGCAGTGACATCGCCTTCGAGCTTCAAACAAAAAATGCAACAACAATTCCTGTAATTGATGTTGTAAATAATCTTGAACAATATCTGAATGCACATCCAAAGAGGGTTGACGTTTCGGCGAACACATTCTTCAATTACATTAAAAGAACAGGAATTTTGGCTGAAAATGCGAATTCAGTCGAATTTTCTATTCATCAATCGTTTCAAGAATATTTTTCCGCTCTCAAGTTGGTCGAATGTCTAAAAAATGGAAAAGATGTCTCTAAAACATTTTTTCATCCAAAATGGCAGAATGTTGTAATTTTTGTCTCAGAAATACTCGAAAACCCGGATGATTTTGTAAATCAGATTATCGATTTGGGTCAATTTGAATTAGCAAGTAGATGTTGCAAAAAAGTAAATCCGGCAATAAAAAACAAATTGATCTCTAAACTTAAAGAAAAATTATTGTCTTCTAGGTCTACTTTGGAAAAAAATGAAGTGATGAACAGCTTGATCCATTTGGACGATTCAATAATCACACTTATTAAAGAATTGGCTCACGATAAAAATTTCCAAAATCGACTGGTTGCCATTTCAGGGCTTGGTAAAATTAAAACACGTGAATCAGTTAGTGTATTAGAACAGGCATTAGACGATAAAGTTTTTTTTGTATCTTTTGAAGCGCTTCATTCCCTGCAAAAGATCGGCTCTTCGGAAGCTATTGAGATCTTGATTAAAGGCCTACATCATAAAGATCCTGGAATTCGAAGTCAAGCTGCATTTCATTTAGGATGGATGAAAGCAGAACTGGCGACCGATGAATTAATAAAAATGCTTAATGACGAGGAGTTAGTTGTTCGTATTGGAGCTATTGAGGCTTTAAAACAACTAAAATCTGAAGCTGCAATTCTGGCGTGTAATCAGGTTCTGAAGGACAAAGGTTCTGACATGCGTTGTCGGGTCGCAGAAGCTCTTGGACACATTAAACCGTCCCAAAACGTTGCAATGCTTGCTAATGCACTTGAAGATTCGGACGAATCTGTTCGCTGGAGTGCTTCTCAATCACTTGGAAAATCATTATCGGAGCAAGCCGTTGATCCCCTTGTTCGTTGTCTTTGCGATCGAGATGTTCATGTCCGTACAGATGCGAGAGAAGCGCTCCTGTTAATTTTAAAGTCAAATCCTGCAAAACATAATGAAATATTATTAAAAATTCACGATCCCGTTGTCAATATTTGGTTACAACTGAATATCAATAAAATCAGTTTAGGGGACGCTATAGATAAGTTAAAAAAGTTATTACAGGAAAATAAATTCGAAAATCGTCTCTACTCACTTGAAATTATTAAAGAAATCGATTCTGATGTTTTTGTTCCATTTTTTGTTGAAGGTTTGAATGATCCAGATTTTGAGATTCAAAAATTATCTGCAAAAATTCTCGAAAAGAATAACCCGAAATTATCCTTCGATAGGTACCTAAAGTGGCTCAATAACGATAATCTTGAGATACGTAAAATCGCGATTACCTTAGTTCAGGATTATTTTTTCCACCGTTCTTGGGATTTTCAGTTGAATCATTTAGATTCATTAAATAAAGAAAGAAACCCGGATTTAAAGTTAGATGCAGAAATTTTGAACCAAATTGTTGATTCCATAATCGGATTGTACGACATTTTTGAACGTCATACTCGTTGTGATATTATCCGTATTTTGGGAGATATATCTAATGAGGGGGCGATTGATAAATTAATTGAAATTGCAAAAGATAAAAAATCTGACTGCCGCAGTTCTTCATTAATTGCTTTAAAGGAAATAGATTCAGATCGTGTAAAAAATACATTATTGGATGTAATCGAGGAAAAAAATAGTGACACGTTAGTCGTTTGGCTCATGCCCTCATTGGGATCGACATTTTCAGAAAAACATTTAGATCGACTAAGAAAGATTTCTCTGACAGATGATTATATTCTCTCACAATTTGCTTTGAATGAAATAGCTATAATAACGAAAGAGATTGAGTCCAACAAACAGGTTTTCAGAGACTAATCCATAAATTCACTCGCTACAAAACTCCCTCCGGAAATTTCGGAATACGGTCTTGTTTATTCCCCATCCAACCCCTTGACACCAATTGCACCATTACTGCCAATTTCGTTGAATTTTCTCCGGCGTGCGATATCCTCAGGTACAGACCCCGGAGTGCAGCTTTTTCGCGAATTACTGTGGTACGGGTCCGGAAAACAAGGCAATCGGAGCCCGATACGGCCTCCGTTCGGAATAACCGATATACCCCCCTTAAGGGAGGTCTAAACCCCAAGCCGGCCCGGACTTTCGCCAAATGTTCAACTGCCAATTTCGATTCATTTTCTACGACGTTCGATGTACTCAGGTACGGGGGCCGGAGTGTAGCTTTTTCGCGAATTACTGGGTCACTTCCGGCAAAAATGGGGAATCCGGGCCCTTTGCGGGCCCGGATTGGTTCAGCCCCAAAAAGGGGTCCCGGGAAACCTGCTCTACGAGGAGATCGGTTTTACCTCCATCGGATTCCCCTGGCGGTCAATCTCGATGACACTTTCCCCGTTGACCCGGAAGAACCGCCACGTCCCGTACCGGGAGCGAAGCCAGAGCTCAAGCGAGATCATTGGTTCTTTTGTAACGAACCGGAGCAGGCGGATGTCTTCCTTGAAATCTTCGGCAATCATGGCGATCGTGTCGAGAACATTCGGGCAGAACCTGACCTTGACGAATGAGATCGGTACGGTCCCGGTGATCGTAAAGTCGAACAACCGCTCGGGATTATTGACGCATACCATTACCATCCCTCTCAGGAGCGCAAGCGTGATCGCGTCTTTCAGGGTCTGGCTCGGTGGCCGTCCTCTCATACCGGGCACCCCCATTCCATTCCTCCTTCAGGCTTTGTGCCTTCCGGGATCCGGTGAACCGGGTCGAGCATGGCAATACATTCCGGTACGAGTTCACGCGGGATCGATCGTGTCCGGACCGAGACGTTGAACAGACGTGATTCGCCCCGCTTGATGCTGATACGATAGATCTTGATGCCCATCTTCCGGATTTGTTTGGCAACGATAGCAGGAAGAAGCTGAATCGGTATCCCGGTCGAATCGTTCGACCGGTCGCGCACCGAGATCGTACGCATCTTTCGCGTGACGGTTCTCATGCGAACCTCCGCTGGGGGAACTGTGCGATCGCATGTTCGAATGCACCGATCCTGTTTTTGAGCCGGGCGGATACCTGCTGAGGCAGATCCGAAATAGTTTCGATCGCGTTCCGGATTTTTCCCGGATTTTCCGGAACCGAATTGGAATTGCGAATAAAAATTTCCGGGACTTCATCCGGATTTTCCGGTACCAGATCGCAAACGCGAATGAAATTTTCCGAGACTTCATAGAAAAATTCCGGACTGACATCTGTATCAGAAAATTCCGGCTCTTTGTCTTTGCAAAATGTTTTCCGGATTTTTTTCTGGATTGAAAAAAATCGTGGCTTGTCGGACAAATAACTCGGACCGGGTTTTTTCTTCACGAGTCCTTTCATATTAAAAGGTATACTCAGTGTACCGCCTCCGCTTCTTCTGAATAATCTTCAGGAAATTTTTCCCGGAATTTTTCATCGATGTCATCCATCCGGTACTGCACATCGTTGATGTGGTTGAAGAGCTGCTCGTTCACCCGGTCCTGCCGCTCTATCAGGGAACAGACAAGATCGCGGAAGATGTGCTCGGCTTTGAGGTACGGTACCTCAGGATTGCGCTCGCTGAGATCGTCCATGGTGTTCTTTCTTCGCACACTCTGCGGTGTTCGGGAAGAAGAAATCCCGAGTCCTCTCAGCGCCGTACTTCGTTGTACGAGTTTTGGGACTTTGGGTCTGGACGTTTTGGGTTTTAAATTTGCGGGGTGAGAAGGTTCTGCATTTTTCTGAGACGTTCCGATTGTTTCCGGGCTCCCTGTCCTATGCGAATCAGGAGCACCGGTTTCCATTGGGAGGGGATTATTCCCGGTCAGGTTGTTAAAACTCATAGTATCACCTTTCCTGGATTTTTTTATTCGGTTTTCACACAAGGCAAGAGCTTAAAATCCGCTTGTACACAAAAACCACCGACACACGACTGCGTCAGCAGAATCGACGACCCACGGGATTATTACAATCGGGTGAACGTCTGCATAGCTAGAGACGCCGGCTTAGAAAGCGGGCATCGGATAGCCTATACTAAAAAGAGCGGAGAAGCGCTGGCGGGCATCCACGATTTCTTTCCCAAACCCACAGCAGTCCGATCCCGTGATTCCGGTGTGGATGCCGGGAATATCGCAGGGACAATCCATTTCCTCGTCAGGACTTTCATTGTCGGAGAAACGGATCCTGTATCCCATAATTGTCAGCACCATTATGACGCTGGTCATGATGAACCCGGTAATGCGTTCCGATTCCTGGAACGAGCGCCCGAGCCCCATGAATTTCAGCGTTAACGGCGTGCAGAGATCGAACAGCATGTGATTATAGTACGAATGATATTTTTCATTAAATATTTGCTGGTCATAAAACGAAAATTCGGGGAAGAATCAGGAATTTAACCCCTTGACGAAGGCGGTTCACCCGGAAATGGTATGCCGGAGGATTATGATTGGATCTTTTTCCGGTACGTTATGCAGACCAAAATTACTGCCTGTCCTATAACGGCTGCAATTGCGACAATAAACATCCGGAGAAATGGATCTTCAATTACCGGAATCCAGGGCCGCACATTGAGGGACGGCATTGCAAAATAGGTGTAGATGGCGGTGAGCGCAACGATAAACGTCAGAACTGAAGAAAGAATAATCGAGACGTTCATCTTCTTTTCGGGATTAAACAGGGCTCGCCCGAATGGCGTGAGATTAAAGTAGATCCACTTGTGGTCGTTCTCTGTTGATTCGACAAGGCCGGCTTCTTTCAGCCGTTCGAGGTGGTGATGAATTGTCGGGGGCGTTAAGGATAGTTCCTTTGCTAGTTCAGCATTCGTTTTCTTTCTGCTGCGAAGGGAAGAAAGGATGAGGATCCGGGTTTCTGAAGACAGGCTATCGATTGTAGTTTTGTCAATCGTATAATCGGCCTCAGCATCCATGCAGGTAATACGTGTTAAAAAATAATATTTCAATATTCCTGTTTTTTAACAGAATTTCAATAAACAGAAGGCTATGGGAATGTATTGTTAGATTCTAATCTAACATTTTCATTATTATATTAATCTCATTTTCCGAATCATTTCCTGGAGACATCGGTCTTCGGAATTGAGAAGGAAAGTGATGAAATGAAACGCTGGATTCTCATCATAGGCATCGTCTGTATGCTCCTGATAGCGGGTATTGCGTCGGGAGCGGCAGCTGATGATAAAAATTCGGGAGTGCTTGTGCTTAGTCATGGGACCATCTCAAATCCCACACCTCCGCTCCCACCGTACGGGAACGACCCAAGTGTGGTAATTGACGACAAAATTTTCGCAGCGCTCGCACCCTGTTACTCAGAAAACCTTGTAAAATCCTACGGTCCTATTCCGGTTTTCACGAAAGACCACCAGGTCGTGTCAAAGGGTATTATGTCGGGCTTTACCGTTAGTGAACGGGATGCATGGTACAAGCAACTTGATGGTTTCTATGAGTCGACAAAAGGATCTTTTGATGACCAGTATGCGTATCCTAAAGGGCCGGTAATATCCTACGGTTATAATGCACTTGGCTCTGTTGCCGTTGGCCTGAACGAGAAAGAAGTTGTCGATCCAAAGACACTGGATGAGATGTATTCGTTCATTGTTGCAGAATCAAAAAAGCAGGGTATCGATAATATCCCGGTGATCTTCTTCTCTGAACCCATTGCGCAACTGGATCTCAGCAGGAGCGATATCTGGCGGCCGGTCATCGGCGGTGTTCAGGTCGGCAGTCCGGCGGGAGCATTCTCCGTTGGTTATGCGGCTACATGGGGGACACAATCCGGATTTGTCACGACCGGTCATGGCGGTGGTGTTGGGACAACGATCTACCAGCCGAACCTGAATTACCCCATCGCGTCAATAACTGTTTCGTCACAAGGCACATCTTCCGATAGTTCATTTGTTGCCTACAGTAACGTTGCCCTGATATACGAAAGTTCACAGAATCAGCCGTGGATACGCGGGTACACTGATCCCTGGTCAGGCTTAGGAGTCTCTATGTCCGGTATCTCGAGCGGTGTGAGCACAGGGTCCATTGTCGAAAAAGTTTCTGCCTACGACGCCTACTTCGGCAAGTCGATAGATAATCAGTGGTATGCAAGTTATTCAGCATCGAGCGGGGATAGCGGTGCGCCAGTTTACTACAGGGATGCAAACCAGGCGATCCAGGTTGTCGGAATACATTGGGGACGCACGGGCTATTCTATACTCTCGCCGATTTCGGGAATAGTGAGTGACCTGAGTTGAGAATAGAATTCATTTTTTTATCATAAGCGACCCCACAGCCCGATTATCTTCTCATGGTCATTGTGCGTGGAATTTCCGCAATCGCGTGAAGAAAGAACGGGATGAACACTCAAAAAAAAGAAACTTAAAAATATTCTCACAGCTGGAGCCGGACTTCGCGTACCGCCGCTACCATGTTCTTGAGCTTCCCGAACGCCGCTTCCCGGCTCCGCATCCGCATCCCGCAGTCGGGATCGATCAGCAGGATCTTCGGGTCGAAGTAGCTGACAGCGTTCTCGATCCGCTTCCGGATCTCGGGCACTGACTCGACCTCATCGGTCGAAGAGTCCACGCACCCATACCCGAGCATCCTGCCGCCAAGATCCCGGCGGGAGAGCACGTCGAGGTTCGCATGGTTCTTCGAGAACTCGAAGTCGAAGACATTGACATTGTACTTCAGGATCTCGTCGATCACGTTGGCGATATTCCCGCAGACGTGCATGCAGACCGGGACCTGCACGGACGAGGCGATGGCCTCGACCGCCTGCTTCCCGATCGCGAGGTCGGCGATGCCGGTCGAGAGGATCGGCTCGTCGATCTGGATCAGGGTGACGCCGGCAGCTTCGAGGCTCTTTGCCTCGACAATGAGGGCTGCAGCAAGATCGAGCGCCAGCTCTTCCTTGTTCCGGTACATCGGCGTGCTGATGTGGAGGCCGTGGGCGAGCGTGGACGGGCCGGTGATGATCCCTTTCACCTTCGGGAACTTCGAGCGCGCGTACTTCGTGTCGGCAACGGTAATCGCACCTGCTGCCGGCTGGATCTTCCCGATGACATCCTGCCCCTTCACGCCGGGAAGTTTTCCGGCGAACGCGGTGATCATGTCGCCCCGGACCTGGCCGTCGGATATGATATCGATGCCGGCAGCGATCTGGTCGGCAACTGCGGTCTCGACCGCGGCGTGGAGCGGGTCGAGGAGGCTGCGCAGCCCCCCGCCCTTCACGACCGGATAACTCCCCACAACCGTCGTTGCAAGAACCTTGTTGATGAAATATGCCTTTGCCATGTGGAAACCCGGAACCTGTTAAAAAATTCCTTTCTCCTTTACTAAGCGATCAACGCAGCTGCAAAAATAGTATTTGGTCGGGGAGTCCCGTCAGGGAACGAGGCGGTGCATGTCACGCGGGAAGAGGACGGCTTCCCGCACGTTCTGGAGCCCGAGCATCGTCATGATGAGACGGTCGGCCCCGAGGCCCCAGCCTGCATGCGGGGGCATGCCGTACCGGAACGGGCGGAGGTAGAACTCGAAGCTCTCCGGGTCGAGCCCTTTCTTCCGGATCTGGGTGACGAGCTGGTCGTGGTCGTGGACCCGCTGGGCACCGCTCGAGAGTTCCATCCTCGGGTGCATCAGGTCGAACGCCTTGCAGATCGTGGGATCGTTCTCGTACGGCATCGCGTAATAGGGGCGGATCTCGGAAGGCCAGTCGACGATGAAGTAGTGGCTTCCCATCTCTTCGCCGATCGCCCGTTCGGCCGCGGAACCGATATCGTCGCCGTACGTGATCGGCTCTTCGATCTTCTTCTTTGCGATCTCGATGGCATCGCCGTACGGGAGCCGGACGAACGGTGACTTCGGCACGGCGAAGTCGGCGATCTCGAGGTTTGCGAGCTGGTCGCTGCACGTCTTGTTCACGTACTCGTAGGTCCGGACGACCGCGTCCTCAAGGATGCGCATCACTTCGATGTGGTCGGCGAAGGAGACCTCGATATCGATCGAGGTTGCCTCGTTTAAGTGCTTGGTCGTGTTGTGCTCTTCGGCACGGAAGATCGGCCCGATCTCGTACACCTTCTCGCAGCCGGCCGCCATCATCATCTGCTTGAAGAGCTGGGGGCTCTGGTTGAGGAAGGCTTCCTTATCGAAGTACGCGATCGGGAAAAGTTCCGTCCCGCCCTCGGTCGCTGCGGCAACGATCTTGGGGGTCGTGATGTTGATGAAGCCCTCCTTGTGGAAATAGTCGTTGAGGGCATGCATCGCGGCGCTCCGGATCTGGAAGACCGCGTTGACCCGGGGTCTCCGCACGTCAAGGAACCGGGCGTCGAGCCGGGTGTCGAGGTCAGCAGGTACTTTCTCCACGACATCGAGGGGAAGCGGCGACTGGGCGAGGCCGACGATCTCGAACGTCTCGGGAACCATCTCCCTGCCGCCCGGGGCCTTCTCCATGGCCTTCACGATGCCGGCGACCCGGACGACCGATTCGCGGGAGACCTGTTTTGTCGCGGCGAGGACCGCCTCGGACGCTTTCTTCTTCGGGATGGTTACCTGGATGATACCGGTCCGGTCGCGGATCAGGAAAAAGGCGAGGCCGCCGAGGTCCCGCACTTCGTGGACCCAGCCGCATATTTCGGCCTGGCCGGTTGCCGGTGTGACTTGGTTTATCGGGATGCGCATGATAAAATCCTATATCTATGGGGTGCGGGGGATAATGGATTTTATGGGGCTTTTTTCGCATTCGTGAAGGGGTCCGGTTCAAACTTTTTTTTTAGTCTCCACCAGATTTATATGATTACCTCCCGGAGTTACGATAGAGTATAACTATGGCATCTGAATCTCTCCAGCCCAAGGGCAAAGAAAAGGGCGGCCTTGGTACCGGCATGAAAATAATCATCGGCGTTATCGTCATTATCCTCGTCATCGCGGCAGCCGCGGTTCTCACGCTCAGCGTCACGATCATGAGCCCTCAGCAGGGAGCAGTCTACCCGTACTCGACGAACTACGCGGTCTCGTTTCCCGAGGGAAAACAGATCGCGATCGGGAACACGAAGATCAGCGTGCTCTCGTACCAGGACGAGCTGGTGACCGATGTCGATGGCGACCGGGAGAAACTGGTCCTCGGGGAAGACCGGGTGCTTGCCGAGCGGGGGGCGAAGATCACGACCCTTGGTATCCCGATCATCCAGACAAATTTCCAGATAACGCTGAATTACAAGGGCGAACAGGATAACCGGGCGAACTTCAACATGACGATCAATACCCAGCGGCAGGTGCCGGAGCTCATCCTCAAGGGTCTCCTGCCGGCTGCGATCGATGCCCGGGCAATTTAAATCCGGGTCGTCGCTACGGACACTCCTTTTTTTTGGCCGGGTGGCAGCATCGCAGCTCTCCCGGAATCATCGGAACCCGCCGGCAGGAGTGACTTCGGGCTTTCCCTTCCCGGCATTGTCCGGATCCTGCTGTGCCGGGGATTTTTTATCGCTGAACGGGAAAATGTGGTGCGGTTATGATCCTCCCGGCTTCGTTCTACGGCCGCGACACCCCTACGGTCGCAAGAGATCTCCTCGGCTGTTTCCTTGTGCATGACGAGCTCGCCGGCCTGACCTCCGGGAGAATAGTCGAGACTGAGGCCTATATAACCAATGACGAGGCCGCCCATTCGTTCAGGGGCCGGACCAGACGGAACAGCGCAGTGTTCGGCCCTGTCGGGCACGCATACGTCTTTGCAGTGTACGGTAACCGGTACTGCTTCAATGTCGTTACCGGGAACGCGGGCGGAGGAGAAGCAGTCCTGGTCCGGGCGCTGGAACCGGTCGATGGCATCCCGCTGATGCAGGAGCGGCGCGGGACAGACAACCCGCTCCTTCTCTGCAGCGGGCCGGCGCGGCTGGCGCAGGCTCTCGGGATCGGACCGGAGTGCAACACTCTCTCCCTTACCGAAGGTCCGCTTCATATCCTTGCAGCGGACAGCAGGCCGGGCTACCTCCCGGTCCCCGGTACCGGGATTGCCCGGACTACCAGGATCGGTATAACAAAATCCCGCGAGCTCCTGCTGCGGTTCTCCATCCGCGACAGCCGGTTTGTTTCGCGAAGAAAAGGGTAGTGCCCTTAACCGCAACCGGTCATGAGAGAAGGTTTCATTACCCGGTGAGCCTATCTGGTGGCTGATCTGAAAATGGCTGAACCGGACAAGGATCCTTTTGTAGGAAAAAAAGCCCCGGCATTCTGCCTCCCCGATGCGAAGGGAGTGTCATGGTGCCTTGAACAGTTTCGCGGGAAATGGGTTGTCCTCTACTTCTACCCCCGGGACAACACGCCCGGGTGCACCATCGAGGCGCTGCAGTTCAATGCGGCCCTGCAGGGGTTTGCCGATATCGGGGCGCAGGTCCTCGGCGTGAGCAGCGATTCCCCCGAGAGCCACCAGAAATTTGCCGACAAGTACAACCTCACGATCCTGCTCCTCTCCGACACCGGGCACGGGGTCCTGAAGGCGTACGATGCATGGAAACCCATGAAAATGTTCGGGAAGGAATTCCTTGGCACCCGCCGGGACACGTTTCTCATCGATCCTGAAGGGATGGTCGCACATGTCTGGCGCAGCGTCAACCCGAAAGGGCATGCAGACGAAGTGAAGGCAGCATTGCTTTCGAGGATAAACACCGCGCCAAAAACGTAACCGGGGCATTGATTATCCCGCCAGCCGGTAGTTCAAAGACGGAAAGGATCCTGATGGCAGACAAATCGATTCTTGTCGTGGAGGATGACGGGCTCATCGCCCTCCGCATCACCGAGCTCCTGACAAAAGCCGGCCACCGGGTCCTGGATCCCCTGCCATCCGGGGAAGAGGCGCTTGAACGCCTCGCAAACCCGCCGTACCCCGATCTTATCCTGATGGACATCGGGCTCATGGGGAAGCTCGATGGCATCGAGACGGTCCGGAGGATCCGCGGGCGGCTCGATATCCCCGTACTCTTTCTCACGGCATACTCCGATGACCGCAGGATCGCGCAGGCCATCAACATGAAAGCAGAAGGATATATTCTCAAACCATTCGGGGAGAGAGATCTCCTTCTCTCCGTGGAGCGGGCGCTGCTGAGCCGGTAAGAACAGGGACGTTTTCCTCCCGGGCGGGAGAAGTGTCTAGACAGCTGCATCTTTTCAGCGCTCCATTTTTTATTGAATGGAAACTCTCTTTCCCGCTGCAAAACCGCTTTCTCATGATCCCCCGCATTCCGGGAAAACCCGGTGAATTTACCGGAGTACCCGCGCTGTACAGGCCCGGATGGACAGAGGATTTTTATCCAAGATCGTGCAGTATCATCCAAGAGTTTTCCGGTCTCAAGAACCGGAATCGGGGCGTTGAAAAAATCATGGCGGATTTACCTATCAATGAGGATCTCATCAGGGATCTCCTCTCCCGGATTTCCAGCAGCGATGAGAGCGAGAGAGAGGCAGCGGTGGAAGCCCTTGCCGTAAGCACGGAGGATGATGACTGGAGGCCGAACGAACTGATCCGGCAGGGCGGTATCGAGATAATCGCGGGCCTCCTTGGCGATACGAATACCCATGTGGTCGTGTCGGCCCTGAACATCATCATCGCCACTGCGGCAGCGGGGTGCGAAGAGGAGCTGATCTCCGAGGGGGTCATCGCCGTGCTCGACCCGATGCAGGACCATGACGACCGGCTGATCCGGAGCAAGGTCCGGGAGGCACTCTGGCTTCTTGCCCCTGAAGTCGATGAAGCCGTTACTTCAAAACCGCAGGATGAGTATTAAAAATAATGAATGGATGGATGCCGGGGAAGCAAGCTCTCCTGCGCTCCTGGTGAAACCTCCGGACGCATCTCCTTTTTTAAAATCAGCCACACCTTTCCCGGCCTGCCTTCACCATCCCGTAGTACTTTACAGCGCAATGTGGATGTCGGCAACACCGAATGGAATCGTCGTATTGGTCCCCGAGACCAGTGCCCCGTTCCTGAATACGTTGACAGAGAGGATGTCTGACGAGCCATCCTGTTTCTCGATCGATCCCTCGATCATGCCGCTGACGACCGGGATTGGGATTAACTGCTCCCCCGTTGCGTTTACCTGGGTGAACAGCCCGCTGGCACCGACATATCCGGTATAATTCCCCCGGTAGTCAATCCGGACCCATGTCCCGGTTGTCGGAACATTTACTGTGGGCACGACCGTCACGAGAGAGACCTGGGTCGGCGGTATCTTGGTAAGAACCGGCACCGGGGCCGTGGTGGGAATGGTTGTCTGCTTCAGGGTGATCACCGGCGCAGGCTGCACTTCCCCCGATGGGGCAGGCCCGTGGGGGAACACGCCGGCAAAAAATGCGACGGCTATGACCAGAATGACAATTATGACCAGGACTCCGGTGATCAGGTAGGGGGATCGATGAGGAGCCCCGCCCGGTGCTTCCTGCCGGGGCCTGTCGCGAAGGTGAGAGGGCATCCATTCGCTCGCCTGCCGGAGGCTTCGGGCAGCTACCCCCGACTGGTTTCCGGTCATTGAAGCATCAGGAACGCGTGATTCCTCTCCAGGCCCGATGCCGGTCCTTCCGACCGGGACGTTGAGCTCTTTGAGTTTTGCGAGGTATCTGTCGCGCTCCTGCTCGTTGAGGGTCCCAAAATTGTGGACAAATATCAGATCGACCGAACGCATACCGCCTGCCTTATCGGTGAAGGTGAGGGTGATAACCGGCTCCCTGAGCGAGTTCTCACCTGCGGCTGCCGATACCACCTCCCCCAGCGGGATGCTCTCCCGTATGCGTTCCGGATCTGTTTCCAGGAGGACTATTCGTTTTTCGGTGAGGGCCGCGACAATGCGGATACCGTTGACAATCAGTCTCTCAGTCGTTAAGATGACCGGTTCGTCAATGCCAGGATATCGCTTGTCCATACAACCTCGTTCCGATATTTATCTGCACCAGGTTACCGTCTCCCCTTTTACCTCTTTTGCAACAGGTGCCTTCCTGGAGATTTACCGGCCTGACGTTTAATTTTTGGGAGTCCCATTCCGGAAAGCAGCGTCTTTTCCGGTGAAGGTCCGGCCATGGGAGGTAACCGGACTAGTGCGACCGGTGATGCCACACTCTCCCGGTGGATATTACCATTCCGGGGTTGTCAGTACTTTGACGATTGCCTCCGCAAACTCTTTTGAAGCTGGCGGGCCGTTTGCCGTGATCACTTTCCCGTCGACGACTACCGGTTTGTCCGCAATGATCGCGCCGCCCAGTTTCATCTCCCGGAACGACAGGGGTGTCTGGGCATAGGTCGCGTTCTTTCCCTTAAGGACGCCGGCCCGGGCGAGAACCACCGGTGAGAGGCAGATTGCGGCTACCATTTTCCTTGATTCTGCGAGATATTTTGCCAGGGAGACGAGGAGTTCGTCACTCCAGAGATGGGCAGGGGAACCGGCCCCCCCGACGACAATTAATCCGTCGTATTTTTTGGGATCGACGTCCTCGAATGTCAGGGACGCGGTCGTCTTTGCCCCGAGCATCCCCGTGCAGGTCCCGCGTTTTGTCGACGCTATTTCATATTCGATCCCGGCTTTTTGCAGGGCAGCGACAGGCTCGGCAAGTTCTTCGTCCCTGAATTTTTCCGGCGGTATTGCAATCAGGATCTTCATAGTGTTCGAAGTTTTTCCCTGCTCCTATTTGATTATTGGTACTGGGAAGTGACCGGCGCTTTCTTTTGCCGCACAACCGGGAGAAAAAATCATGGATGTTCCCGCGTCCCGGAGCAGGGAACTCAGGGAAGGATACCCACAATACAAAATGCGAAAGACGGTTTCCCGGGCGGGTAGTACCGGGAGCCGCTAAGGACTCCCGTTCTCCCGGATCCTTACGGCCGGAACCCGTTTGAGTTCCTTTGAACTGAAGATGATGGTATAGTCGCTGATTCCCGCACCCGAGGCGAGAGCCCTGACCTCTTCGGTGACTGCGTTCCGGTCGGCCCGGTGATGAACGGTGTAGAGCGTGTAGTCCCACCGTCCCGGCACGGCCCTGCGCTCATAGCAGTGCGTGACCTCAGGGTGGGATGCAAAGAGGAGACCGACTTCTTCCCGCCGCTCTTCCGGCACCTTCCAGCCGACAATAGCATTTGCCGAGATCCCGAGCTTCCGCTGGTCGATCCGTGCCCGGAACCTCCTGATGATCCCCTCGTTCCGGAGGCGCCCGAGCCGTTCCAGGACCTCTGCTCCCGTAATATCCAGCCGTCTCCCCAGTGTCTCAAAGGGCTCGCTGGTAACCGGGAGGCCGGCCTCCAGCTCAGCGAGAAGGTCGCGATCAAGCGCGTCCAAATCCTTTCCTCCGGGAGAGGTCCGCCGGCAGGGCGAACCTGACATGAATCTTGAACCGCTTTACTGTCGGGAGATTGAGAATGTCTTCCCCGTCCAGCCCGGTCCGGTCACGGATGCGGGAAAGCACGTCGCTGACACGACGCTCATCCTTCGCGGCAATGGTGAACCAGATATTGAAGGGATGGTCCCGGAGATAGTTGTGGGATACTTCGGGATATTCCCCGACGATCTCCGCTACTTCCTCTACCCGGTTCTCCGGCACCCTGAGCGCTACCAGGGTGGCGGCGTTGAGGCCCATGCGCTGGGAATCGAGGACCGGTGCGATCCCGCGGATTATCCGGGACTCTTCAAGGACATTCAGCCGGTCCATCACCTCTTTTTCCGAAATCCCGAGATCCCTTCCCAGGGCTTCCCAGGGTTTGCTGACAAGGGGGATATCGTCCTGGAGGGCATCGATCAGGGCGAGATCGGTCTTATCGGGCATGAAAGAACTCATGAACCTCCGGCTCCCGGCTCATACCTGCACCAGGGGTCCTCGCCGCAGAAACTCCTGTCCGCCGCCTCCGGCTGCACGAGGCCGCCGCATGAATCGGTGACCCCTCCCCGGGCGCCGTATGCCCGGGCACGGCAGCCGCCGCATACATCCTGGTACCCGCACTTCCCGCACTTTCCGGTGAGCCTGCCGGGGTCGCGGAGTGCAGCGAAAACCGTCGAGTGGTTCCATATATCGGCAAATGGCGTAGTCTTCACATTTCCTGCACTGACCGGGAGATACGGGCACGGGGTAACTTCTCCCGTCGCATAGATCCTGCAGTAGCTCAGGCCCGCGATGCACCCCCTGCCCCATCCCGGGTTCCGGATGCCGAGCTGGTCAGCGATGCGCCTGAACTGCGGGGCACACGTGGGCCGGATATTGATACCGCTGTCGTTGTACCTGGCAAGGACCCCGCGGATCAGGTCTTCATAGGTTTGCGGGGTCAGGGCCGGGAGGCCGGCGCCCCGTCCGGTGGGAACGGGGAAGAAAAGCTGGAAGTCGCGAACCCCGTGCTCCTTCCCAAGGCTGACAATCGCATCGATATCGTGGATATCCGGCCCGAGAACCGTCGTGTTGATCTGGACGCCGATCCCTTCATTGCGGCAATGCTCTATTCCCTGCACGGCCGATGCCCATGCTCCCGGGACACCCCGGAACCGGTCGTGGACTGCCGCAGTTGCCGAGTCGATACTGATCGCGAGCTTCCGTATGCCGGCATACCTGAGATCACCTGCCGATTGTTCGTCGATAAAAATCCCGCTCGATCCCATCGCCATGGCAAGACCCCTGTCCGTGCCATAGCGGGCAATCTCGAAAATATCCTCACGCATGAGCGGTTCCCCGCCGCTCAGGATAACAACCGGCTTTCCCGCAGCCCGGATCTGGTCGATGACATCGAAAGCCTCATCGGTCGTAAGCACGCCTTCTGCCTCCCGGTCACCTGCGTCGATATAGCAGTGGGCGCACCTGAGCGGACAGCGAAGGGTAACGTTCCATGATATGAGCCGGGGCCCTCTTTCGTGGGCTGCACGGCCTTTCCCTTCAAACGCTGAAGGTCCGAGGGGATTCCGGACGAATGGTGAAACATCTTTTTCTTCGGAATCCGGGAACGGACATGACCCCTCCATTGCACAGCATTGACCGATTTCTTATAAAAAATGATAGGGAGGATCTAAAGAAGACAAACCAGCGGCAGTGCGGGTTCATTCCGCATTGATCCGGTGTCCGGCAGATCAAGAGGGAGTTTATCTTCACGAATGTTTTGTCTTCCGGGGGACGAGTCCGGCGTACCCGGGGCTCCTGCATACCCGGTCCGGGTCGATCTGATAATAAATACTATTTACAGAGCCGCGAAATAGGGAATACAGGTGAACTGGATGAAAAAAGCTCGGGAACCAACCTATTCATTTGTAATTCTCACGATGGTGCTTATCGTAGTCGATACGATCCTGGCCCGGCTCTCTGTTATCGCATCCCCGCTGTCGCTTCCCGGAGGCGCAACCGGCGTATCTGCAATTTATTTTGCGGTCGCATTCATGATCTTATTCACGCTCTGGTTTGGGATGTACGGTGCGATCGCGGCATATGTCGGAACCCTGATAGGTTCCGGGCTGCTTACCCCGTCATTTCCCCCTGCAGTTGCGGTTTACTGGTCGATTGCCGGGCTGCTGCAGGTCCTCATTCCCCTCGCAGCTTTCCGGGCTTTTGACGTGGATCTCAACCTTGAAAACCGGAGGGACTGGACGATCCTGATCCTCTTTGGCGTACTGATCAACAATATCATCGGGGCAGCGTGGGGTGCTTACACGCTTGCCCTCGGCGGGGTTATTCTCCCCTCCGGGATCGGCAGTGTCTTCTCGACGTGGCTGCTTGGGAACATAATCGTGACCATCATCATTGTGCCGATTGCACTCAGGAGACTGAGCCCAAGAATCCAGAAATCCAGGTTATCTGTCAAAGGATATTGGGACTAACCCGATCAATAATTCTTTTTTTTACTCTTCTTCCCGGTCTTACCTGAATCATCCCGTCCTGTCGGAACCTTCGGGCATTCCCGGGCTGCACTCCGGCTGGCCCGGCGAAGACCGGCGGTTGATGATGATCAGGACCGGGATGAACAGGTACGGGACCAGGGAAACCGGGGGCGAGAAAAACGATAGTGCAATCCCGAGGATCGCACATCCCGGCATCACGGAAAGTAAACGGAAACGCTGGGAGGCGGTCATCGGATCGAGCCCGGTGCCGGAGAGATTATGGGAGCGGGACAGGTAATTCCAGTGGATGAGGAAGAGCAGCCCGATCGTGAGGAAATTGAGATGGAAGAGAAGGACTGCGATCTGGGCCCCCATATAATCCCCGGCAAGGTTGGTGGTGAACGGGATCAGGACGATGCTGATGAGAATGATAATATTGAGCCAGAGAAGGGTCGGGTTCACCAGTCTCACGTAATGGAACTGGCGGTGATGTTCGAGCCAGAAATGGGCCAGCACGAAGAAAGCGATAACGAATATGAGTACCTGGGGAACGAGTTTCTGCACGTACGGCGCCAGCCGGGTTGCAGCCTCTATAGTATCGAACTTGGGCGCATCGATCCCGAGCACGAGAAGGGTCATCGCGAAGGCGAAGATTGCATCGACGATTGTCTCAAGCCGGTTTTTCGAGATCCGGTAGGGATTGGCCGGTTCGTTCTCACTCATATATTCTGATTGGCGGGATCGGTTGTAAATCTTTCAAATCGGATACGGGCACAAAGTCCATGGTACATCTTTATGAGAGCCTGCACGTATCACTACATGGTGAAAAATGAAGATCATTGGCATCAACGGAAGCCCGAAAGGTGAGAAGAGCCAGACGCGCCGCCTTGTCATGGACGTGCTCGAAGGAGCCCGGAAAGGCGGGGCGGACGTGACATTCATCGACATATGCAAGCTCGACATCAAGTACTGTACTGCATGCGGGGTCTGCTATGCGAAGGGAGAGTGCGCCCTTGATGACAGTTTTGCCGCGCTGAACGAGAAGCTGCTCGAGGCAGACGGGATCGTCATTGGCTCCCCGGTATACATCAACACGGTAACGGCCCAGCTCAAGACCCTTCTCGACCGGATGGCTGACAGTATCCACTGCCAGAGCTTTACCGGGAAGTACGGCTGTGCAGTCTCAACGGCCGGGGGCTCCATGGCGGATGAGACTGCGGAGTACATGAATACCGCATTGCAGGCGCTCGGTGCCATGACCGTCGGTTCTGTCGGCGTAAATTTCATGGGAAACCCTGATGCTATTATCCCGGCCGAGAAGAAGGCAAAGGAGCTCGGGCATAAGCTTTTCGAGGCCGTCAGGGACAAGTGGGAGGATCCGGCCCAGAAGAAGATGATCAGCGAGCGGAGAGCGTACATGAAACAGCTCGTGCTTGCCAACAAGGATATCTGGTCGCACGAGTACGAGCACTACAAGCGGCTCGGCGAACTGAAATAATTTTAATCAGCAACTCTTTTTTATTGAGCCCGAAGGTGAGTTCTGATAAATTGGTAGTTGATCCACCGTACTTGCGGTTGATCGCACAGATTATTTCCGGTGTTCACTTTTGCGGTTTATGCAAAGATTTTATATATCTCAGATCAATTATTGGTGTAAGTGATATGGTTAAATTTTCAGATATAGTTAAAAAAACAAGAGACAAGAATTTCGACTTTAAAAAATTCAAACAGGTTGTTCATTTTTTTATATCTAGAACAAGTTCTCTTGATAATATCGGGAAGAAGGCATTGTTTAAAATCCTTTATTTTAATGATTTTAATTATTACGAGCTGCATGAAAAGAAGTTGACGGGGGAAGTTTATGCGAAATTGGAACACGGCCCTGCCCCGCGCCATTTTGATGAGGTTATATCAGAGCTAAAAGATGAGGGAAAAGTCGTTGAAACCAAAGCGACCTATTATGGTCGAACTCAAATCCGGTATATGTCACCGACAAAACCAGATGTCTCTCTTTTGGATGCAAATGAATTGGAACATTTAGAAGATACGTTATGTAGATATAGTTCGATGAATGGCGGACAAATTGAAGCACTATCTCATAAGGACATGCCTTGGGAAATCGCAAAAATTAATAAAAATCTCGACTATGAGATGGTTTTCTATCGCGATCCAGCCATGTCCGTAAGAGAATATTCGGATGACTGAATTCAATCAAGTTTCTGAATTTGATGCCGATTTCGCTCATCTAAAAAGCAGATTTTCGACGCTAGATGATGATTTCAAAAAATTAAAAGATGTTATTAATTTACGAGGTCCAAAGCACACGCCGGGTACTGTTAGAATTCCCATGGGTGCAAATTTTAAAGAACCGGTCTATAAAGTAAGGCAATTCCGGTGTAAATGCCTCGCAGGGAAGGGTCATAAAAGCGGGTTTAGAATAATTTTTTGTCATAAAGAGAACCCGGGGAAAATTACATTCATTCAAATATATCATAAAGATGAACACGAGAATGAGGATAAAGATCGAATAAAAAAATATCTAGAAACGTCGTAAAAATTAGCCACGCGGATAAGAAAATCAGATGAGAGAAGCCAAGTGACTTTAATCAAATCCGTTTTTTTGTTTCGCGCTTTATCAACCTCCACTTATCACACGCATAGCCTTTATTAGAATTGCCTGTTTTTAATTATCAATCCGGTAACCCGCCTTCTCAAGCGCATCGCGGATTTGGCCGCCGTGCTCTCTTCCCCGTGTCTCCAGTTCCAGCTGGACATGTGCCAGATGCACGGGATTATCCCGTTCGCCTTCCGCGTGGTGGACGTGGAGGACGTTTCCCTGCAACCCCGCAATAATCCCGAGTAACCGTGCGAGTTCGCCGGGCTGGTCTTCGATCAGGACGGAGAACCGCACGATCCTTCCCTGCCGGAGAAGTGAGTGCCGCACGATCCGGAAGAGATGCGAGCTGTCCACGTTCCCTCCGCTGATAACGAGCACGATAGTACTGCCGGGAGTTATCGTAACCGATCCGTTGAGGAGGACGGCAAGCGGGACCGCCCCGGCTCCTTCTGCTACAATGTGTTTACGTTCAAGCAGGAGGAGCATGGCGTCAGCGATCTCGTCTTCCGATGCGAGGGCAATCCGGTCGACGAGTTCGTGGACCGGGGGAAAGGTCCTCTCCCCGGGACCTTCGACCCGTATGCCATCGGCGATGGTTTCCCGTGCCGGGACGCACACGGCCTCGCCCCTGCTGACGGATTCAAGGGCCGACGGGCACTGGGAGGTCTGGACCCCGACGATCTTCACCCCCGGGTGAATGCCTTTTGCTGCAATGGCAATCCCGGCGATCAGTCCCCCGCCCCCGACCGGCACGACGATCATATCGGTCGCGGGAAGATCGGAAAAAATCTCGAGCCCGATAGTTCCCTGCCCGGCGATGATCTCGTCGTCGTTAAAGGGATGGATAAAAAGGGCGCCGTTTCGCGTTATCTCCCGGGCACGGCCGATGCTCTCCTCAAGCGATTTTCCGTGCATGATCACGGTTGCGCCGTACGCCTTTGTTGCTTCCTGTTTTGAGAGTGAAGCCCATTCCGGCATTACGATGGTTGCAGGAATGCCGACACTGCGGGCTGCCACGGCAACGCCCTGCGCATGGTTCCCGGCAGATGCGGCCACGACGCCGGTTTTACGGATCTCTTCGCGGTGGGACAGGATCTTGTTGGTTGCACCTCTCACCTTGAACGAACCGGCTTTCTGGAGTGTCTCGAGTTTGAGATAGACGTTTGCTCCGGTCATCGATGAGATCGTGGGAGAGAACACGAGGGGTGTCCGGATTATATGCTCCCGTACTCTTTCTTCAGCTGCGCGGATGTCTGAAAGGGAGACCATGCAGGAAGAGAGTTTCTCAAAGAATAAGAGGATATTGCCTGGTCCTGCCCGGGAAATGGATCCGGCCGGTTTACTGCGGAAAAAATATTCAGATGAAAATGGGCTTTACAGGGTGGCCGCTCGTTTCTTGATCATCTCGAGGGCTTCGAATGCTTCCCGGCGGACGGCGACATTGTCATCGGTGAGGAGGCCGGTAAGGTGATCCACTGCTTTCTGGTCACCAATCTCACCGAGAAGGAGGGCGGCACGTTTCCGTACGTCGCTCTGGTCGTCTTTGAGGACCATGATGAGCGGTGTAGTTGCCGGCTGCCCCAGCATCCAGAGGGCTTCCATGGCACCGGTCCTCATCCGGATATCGCCATCGCGGAACACCTGCATGAGGGGGGCGATCGTCGGGACACCGAGCGCTGCAAGAGCCTTGACCACTTCGGTCCTGACAGGACGTTCCGGATCGTCCAGCGTATCGATAATCGATGGAATAGCACGGGTATTCCCGATCTGCCCGAGGACTTCTGCGGCCCCTTTCCGGATTCCCGGATTCTGGTCTTTGAGTGCCGCAATCAGGGGCTCTACCGACGGTTCACCGATGGTGATGAGGGCAAGTGATGCCCTCCGGTTGACATCATCGTTTGGATCAACGAGCGCACGGACAAGGGGCTGGATCGCCGGTTCACCCAGCGAGCAGAGGGTTGCCATCGCTGCCATGCGCACATGCTCTTTCTCATCGTTAAGGCTCTCGATCAGGACGGCGACGGCCTGGGGGTCACCGATGCGCCCTAAGGCGACTGCTGCCTCGTGCCTTACCTGGGGATCGGGATCCCTGAGGGCTGCGGTTATCGGGGGTACCGCTTTTAACTCGCCCATAATTCCAAGCGCCTGAACAGCCCCGCGGCGGATTGAGGGGTTGTGGTGCTTCGATGCCTGGATCAGCGGGGCAATCGAAGGTTCCCCGATAAGCTGAAGCGCCCGTATCGTCTCCTGCCGTACATCGTCTCCCGGTGCATCGAGTGCCTCGATCAGGGACCCTACCGCGGGGAACCCGATCTTGCCGAGAGTGTCCGCCGAACCTCTCCTGATGATCCAGTACTCGTCTTTAAGGCCGTGGATCAAGGGCTCGATGAACGGTTCGCCGAGATCCCCCACGGATCGGACCGCGCTCCAGCGGGTGTCAAGATCCCCTTCGGTGAGTGCCTTGAGGAAGCTCTCGTACCGCTCTTTTTGCGCGCGAACCCGCGCTTCTTCCTCATCACCCTTTCCCGATTTGAACATGTTGAGGAATTTTTTGGTAATGCCCATAGTATTCTCCGTATCGTTTATTAGTATAAAATCCTTCAAATAGGTATCGGCGGTCAATCCTGAATTTTCACCCGACTTAGGCCGATTAAATCGGGCAAATGGCGATTTTCGCCAAAAACCGGGTTTTCTGTAAGGGAGTACAAAATAAAAAGTAAGATCGTTTTTATTGTCCCGTCGTTCAGGAAGTGGCCAGCGAGAAACTTACCGAACCGGATGAGGTCTGTTGTTCGTCCTGGACATTCATGGTGTATGTCCCAAGGGGCATCGAATTGGATGACTGGTAACTGAACGTCCACGTATTGTCGGCGTTCACCTGCTGGGTACCAAGAGAAACTCCATTGGAGAACTGCCCGGGTCCGTACAGGGTAAGGATGACATTCCGGGAACCGGTGGTACACTGCCCTGAGAACGAAAGGGTATCCCCGATCCCGTAACTGTATCTTGCGCTGGAGATCGATGTCAATCCGCCCCCTACAACACTGAATCCTGCCCGGGCAGACGCAGTCTGCCCGGCATTATTCACAACCATGGTGTATGAACCGGACTGGACTTTGGTCCCCGGGTTCCATGTGTAACTCCAGCGCCCGTCCCCTCCAACCTTGGACTGGATGAGCTGGACCCCGTTCGTGTAAGCACCGGGCCCGTAGAGCACCAGCAACACATTCTCACCGGCGTTTCCTGTACCGGAAAACGTTATCGTGCTCCCGATCGTAATCAGGCTTTTATCGGCCTGGATCGAGACCGCCGCCTGGGCAAGCGATACTACTACTACCGGAGACTCAGTCACCGATGTCGCAGGCACGGCTACGGACTCTGAAAGTGGAGCCAGGGCGGCATAATATGTCGACGGGCCAGCTGGGACCGTAATGGGGGAATGCCAGCTTACGTATCCTGATTTCCGGAATTCCAGCGTATGGTTACCGGTAGTTACACCGGTGAGGGTGCCCGGGGTCGTACCCTGGTACTGGTTATCGAAATAAATTTCTGCGCCTGTCGGTGATGATGAAAACTGGAGCGTGTTTTTCTGTTCAGCCTGAGGAGAAACGCAGCCGGCGATGATCACACACACAATTGCGATTGAAATAACAAGTATCCTTTTCATTCCTTCTCCTCTGTTCAGCGCTTGGATATCTTTATTATAACATTAAAATAGCTTTGCAGTTTTACGCGAGGATTCTCGCACGATCGACGCTTTCAAAAGCGTAAATGGATTTTCCTCCTGGATTGTTCCGGGAGTGTTTTTGCCCGGGCTTTCGACAAAATACTTTTGAAAACCGTTCAGCCCTGTTTTGCGATGGCGAGGATCTCCCGGGCAAGTGAGACGCTCTTATCCTCATCGGTCATCAGGGTATCGGACCGCACAGAATGGCTCACTTCAACCGGATCCCGGATGTCCTGGACGAAGACGTCGGGAAGTCCATCGTAACAGTTGAATGTCCCGATCGAAGACGGTTCAAATCCTGAGGCTTCCATGAGCGCCCCGGCCGGGCCGCTCACCGGTGCATTTCCGATGAACGGGCTCACGGCGATGACAAATTTTTTCCGGAGTGCGGACTTTATTCCGTCGCATTCAAGGATCGGCGAGATACTGGTGATAGGATTGGACGGGCCGATCACAATCGTATCGCTGGCCTCGATTGCTTCCAGCGCCTCCTCGGTTGCAACCGGGGCTTCGTCAAAAGTCCTCACAACACCCTGGATCTCAATCCGGCCCTTTGACCGGATCCAGTATTCCTGGAAATGGACAAGGCCGAGTTCGGTCTTTATCTGGGTCGTGACCATGGTATCGGTCATCGGGAGGACATTCTCGCGGACACCGAACCGGTCGCACAGGAGCTTCGTCGCGTTGGTGAGCCTCATACCGGTCCTGAGCATCTCCCCCCGGGCTATGTGAACCGCCCGGTCACGATCGCCGATCGCGATGAACTCATCGCGGCCGAGACGTTTTGTCTCTTCGTGCGTGACGTACGTATCGCCCCGGATCCCCCACCACGTGTCGGTGTTCAGGATTCCCGCGAAAAGGTACATCACGGTATCGACATCCGGAGAGATCTGGTTTCCGGAGATCCAGATGTCCTCGGCAGTATTGACGATTACCGAGATCTCGTGGCGATCCATGACTTTCTGCATGCCCCGGAGCAGTTTCGGGGTGCCGGTTCCGCCAGAAAGGAACGTTATCATTATTAGAATACTTTTATGCCTGATATATGAAGATTCTTTTAGTGAACTCGTGAAAATCATCAAGGACCCGGTCCACGGCTACGTAGAAGTGGAGGACTATCTCCTCCCGCTCCTCGATTCACCTCCGCTCCAGCGCCTTCGCTATATCAAGCAGCTTGGTTTTTCCTATCTGGTTTATCCGGGTGCGAACCATACACGGTTCGAACACTCTCTTGGTACGATGTTCCTTGCAGATGTGGCCTCGCGAAGATTTGGCCTCCCTGACGATGAAAGGAAGCTGGTCACCACCGCGGCCCTCCTTCATGATATCGGACACGGGCCGTTCTCCCATGCGAGCGAACCGCTCATGGAAGACTGCCTGCACCGGTCCCACGACGATATCGGCAGTGTCATGGACACGACATTGAAAGAAAGCCTTGATGAAACAGGGATCGATGCCGCGGAGCTTTGTTCCGTTGTCGCCGGGAAACATCCCCTTTCCGGCATCATCCATGGCGAGCTTGACGTAGATCGGATGGACTACCTGCTCAGGGACGCCTACTATACCGGGGCCCCGTACGGGACGGTCGATGCCCAGCGTCTCATACGGTACCTCATCCGGACTGAGGAGGGGACCGCGATAGACGAAAACGGGATGAATGCAGCCGAGGCGCTCCTGACTGCCCGGACCCAGATGCGGCCGAATGTCTATTACCATCACGTGAGCCGTATTGGCGAGAGCATGTTCCAGCTCGCAGTCCTCGAACATGTAAACGGGACACCCGGTGCAGATATCAGCAAACTCCTCCTGATGGATGATGCTGCCTGCCTGCACGAGCTCCAGTTCTCGGGTACAGCCGTTGCACGCGATCTCAGCAGGCGTCTGTACGAACGGCAGCTGTATAAGCGGGCGATCTATGCCGGCAGCGATCAGGTCAATATGGCTCTCTATGAGGCAGGGATCCCGATTGCGCGCCGCCGGGCTATCGCACGGGAGATCGCGGAGACCGCCGGCATTCCTGCTCACGAGGTTCTTGTCGACATCCCCCGCATCCCGAGGGAGATGTCCCTCGGCGTACGGATGAGAAACCGCCACGCGATCGTGGGGTTCGAAGAGATCTCGCCGCGTATCCTGACCCTCAACGCGACCCGCAGGGAACAGTGGCGCCTCGGTGTCTATACGCTTCCAAAACACCGGGAAATGGTAGCTGAAGCCGGGTGCGATGTCCTGCATATCAGAAAGCCTACCCGGCAGAACACTCTTTTCTGATCTTTCGGCTTTGTTTCCCGACCCGGGAAGCATAACCCGGGAAATACCGGAATACGTCCAGAAACCCTGCGAAACCGGTAAAAAAAGGTAATATAGCAGCGTCCCCAATTTGATGTATATGAAAAACAGTGTGATCGCCGGAATCACCATTCTTGTCCTGATCGCCGGTGTCATCATTGCCGGATGCACCGGGACTCAGGAGCCTTCAGCCTCTCCTGCCGCAAACCCGACCGTTCCTTCGACTGCTGCGGCAACGACCGTCGCAACCATCGTCCAGCAACCCTCATTCGCCCTTGGGGACAGCTACCTGCAGAAACCCTACACGTTCTCGAGCGAAAAAGACGACTACATCGAACAATTTGTCGTCGCGGATCCATCCTGGGGCATTGATTTCAAAATCACCCCCTTAAATGACAATCCCCAGTACTGCTGGTTCACGATGGACGTGACCAATGTGAATACCAACCAGGTCGATCATTATGGATACGGAAGGACCTTTTCTTTTGAAAAAGAGCAGATGTTCCCGATGTATACAACCGGATCGTACAGGATTGAGATGAAAGGCAACAGGGTCAAAGTCGACGTGACTGTTGCGAAAAGGAATCCGTAAAAAGGTGTCTTATGATTGAAGACTGGATTGTATGGATGGCCGGGGTTGTCGCGATCATTATCGTGCTGGTCGCCGCTTACCTGAAGCTCAGGAGTGCGGAACGCAGGATGCACGAGAGCACGCACAAACTCCGGGTGTATACCGACATGCTGAACGCAATCACCGAACTGAACCTCGCCAGCGGCGATACGTACAAGATGGATATTGCCAAGCGGAACCTGGCCCTCACCCTCAACAGGCTGAACCTTGTGGGAAGCACCGGTGTCCTCAAGAGCGTCAACGATCTGCTCGATTTCTTAAACGAGCACAAGGACAAGGACTATGATACCCTCCGGCTCCACAACATTCTCAACACCCTTGTGATCGAAGCGCGCCGGGACCTCAACCCCTCGCACGCACGCAAGGTGGAGGAGGCGCAGGTCAGGTACCGGTTCTTTGCTCCTCCAAAAACCCGGTAAACCAGGATTTCCGGCTGAATCCGGCATAAACTCTTTTTATCACAAATCCGACATTGGTACCACAGGAGAGAAGCGAGGCAGCCATGAAAAAGGAATTTGTAATTGGAGTCACGGGCGCGAGCGGTGCATGCTACGCACGACGCCTGCTTGAAATTCTCTGCAGGGATGCCGATGTCCATCTCATCATATCCGATGTCGGGGCCGAGATCGCGGCCTACGAGGGGGTATCGCTCAAGGGTTTCAACGCGACCTACCACGATATCGACCACATCGGGGCGCCTATCGCAAGCGGCTCTCACAAGTTCGACGGGATCGTGGTGATCCCGTGCAGTGCCAAGACGCTCGCCGCCGTTGCACACGGGTATGCTGATAACCTGATCACCCGTACCGCCGATGTCTGCCTCAAGGAGAACCGGAAATGCATTCTCGTCACCCGGGAGATGCCGCTCTCGAAGATTCATCTCAAAAATATGCTCGCGGCGGAAGATGCCGGAGCTACGATCATGCCGGCTTCCCCTGCGTTTTATCACCGGCCAAAGACTATCGACGATCTCGTGGACATGGTCGTGGCCCGGGTCCTCGATCACCTCAATGTCGAACATACTCTTGCAAAACGATGGAGCGGTTACGATGCGTGAATTCATAGAAAAGATGCGGGAACGCGGACTTGTCACCGATGTGGAAGAGCCGGTCTCTTCCGATATGCAGGCGGCAAAGATGTCGAGCAGGACCGACAAGCTCCTCTTCTTCCACAAGATCGACGGCGCCCGGGCGGTCATGAACCTCACCGCGAGCCGTGCCTCGCTCTCGGTTGCCCTCGGTATCGATGAGAAAAATATGGTCCGGACCCTTGCCGACGCAAAGTTCGACGGGAAGGTCGTTACCGAAGGGACGCTCTCGATGAAGAAGCCCGATCTTTCGAAGATCCCAATCATGCATCATTTCCCGAAGGACGCCGGCAAATATCTTACATCGGGGATCGTGTTCTCGCGATATGATGGGGTCGAAAACGCGTCGATCCATCGCATGCTCGTCCTCGACAATCACCGGGTGGCTGCCCGGCTCGTAGAGGGCAGGCACACCCACGTCATGCTCGGGAAGGCTCTCGCAAACGGCGAGAAACTCCCGATCGCTGTCGCGATCGGTACCCATCCGGCCGTGACGTTTGCCAGCTGCACCCGGGTCCCGAATGGCATGGAGCTCGGGTATGCCGCGGAGCTCATGGGTGGCGAAATGGCAGTCCGGAAATGCAGCAACGGCGTGCTCGTTCCCGACGCGGAGATCGTTCTTGAAGGATTCATCGGTTCCGATCTGACGGAGGAAGGGCCGTTCGTCGACATCACCGGTACCTACGATCCCGTCCGGCGCCAGCCGGTGATCGAGTTCACCGGTATGTACACAAAACCGGACTTCATCTACCACGGGATTCTTCCCGGCGGGGACGAGCACAAGATGCTGATGGGCTGCCCCTACGAACCGAAGATCTATAAGGCAATCGCCGGTGTGACACAGGTGAAGAATGTCGTGCTCACGAAAGGCGGTTGCGGCTACCTGCACGCAGTGATCCAGATCAAGAAGAGCACCCAGGGCGACGGGAAGAACGCGATCATGGCGGCATTCGCGGCCCACACATCGCTGAAGCATGTCGTTGTCATCGATGAAGACATCGACATAAACGATCCCCACGATGTCGAATATGCCATCGCGACCCGGGTGAGCGGCGACCGGGACATCATGGTGATCACCGGCGTCCGCGGGTCGTCGCTCGACCCCTGCCAGCTCGAAGACGGGACCAACGTCAAGGTCGGCGTCGATGCAACGATGGTGCTCGGGCGCGAAGATGATTTCAAGCGCGCGACATGGTGATCGTTCGTGTACCTCGATAAAGACGATGAAAAGATCCTTGCGGGGGAGCAGGGTGAGACCAGGCAGAAGATGCTCGCGCTCCTCGTCGCACTCGGCAAGGTCTTTGGCGCTGAGCAGCTGGTCCCCATTAAGAGTGCCCAGGTCAGCGGGGCCTCCTATAAGACCATCGGGGAGTACGGGCTCCAGTGGCTCTCGAGCCTCGATGCAAAAGCGGTCGTTCCCGCTGTGCTGAATCCCATCGGGATGCCCCGGGGCCGGTGGGAAGAGATGGGTGTGGATCCTGATTTTGCAGCGAAGCAGAATGCGGTGGTTGCAGCCTATGAGCGACTGGGAGTAACCCTCGAATGCACGTGCACGCCGTACTACCTCTACCAGACCGGGTTTGGCGATCACCTCGCATGGTCTGAATCTTCGGCGGTCAGCTACGTGAACTCGGTTATCGGTGCACGTACGAACCGCGAGGGAGGGCCGGGTGCCCTTGCAGCGGCCCTGATCGGGAAGACGCCCTGTTATGGGCTTCACCTCGCGGAAAACCGGAACCCTGCCGTGGTCGTCGATGTTGCGAGGCCGAGCAGGAAGATGGGGATTGCGGAGTACGGGGCTCTCGGGTACTATGCGGGAAAACTCGTCGGTAACCGTATTCCATATTTCCGGGGGATTCGCCCGGACCGGGACCAGCTCAAGGCGCTCGGCGCCGCGATGGCCGCGACCGGTGCTGTAGCCCTGTACCATGTCGAGGGTGTAACTCCCGAAACCGTGAAGTCCCCGTTCGCAACAGCCGGCCTCGAAACGATATCCGTGGAAGCCGCCGAGATCGAGCGCGTCTTCACTGATATCCCTGTCGATGCAGTTGCAGTAGGGTGCCCGCACTGCTCTCCCGAAGAGCTCAGCCGGGTATCCCAGCTTCTGGCAGGAAAACACGTGCGAAAGCCGTTTTACGTCTTCGTCTCCCAGGGTGTAATCGATGCAAACCGGCAGAAGGTCGACACGATAGAAAAGAGCGGTGCCCGGGTATACGCGGATACCTGCATGGTGGTCTCGCCGGTTATGAGCCGGTATAAGGCGATCATGGTGAACAGCGGCAAGGCACTCGCGTACGTTCCTGATATGTGCGGGGCGGTCGCCCGGATCGGCACGATCGAGAATTGTGTCGATGTTGCTACGGCTTAATTTTTTGTCTCTTTTTCCCCACGCTTTTTTTATGGCCGGCGCATCACTCCGCTTTCTTTTCTGAATGACCGGTATAGTATCTCACTCCTGGAACCGGGGGGAAAATGTCAGGTTGTGCGATATCCAAAAAAGAAATCCATTAATCTTCCCGGCATCCCATTCTTGTGCAGGAACGGCTGCACATCGGCGGGCAGGAGTTCCGGAGCCCGGATATGGATCTTCTCGTAACCTTTGGCCTTCTGATCATCTTCATCCTCGTGCTTGTTCTCCCGTTCAGGATCAAAATCGTCGAACACAATCTCGAACTCTTCCTGTTTGCGTGTGGTGTTGCGGCCCTCAGTATCGCCGGCCTTGCGTCGGTCCCCGGCGAACCGGCAGGCTGGAGCACCGGGATAGTCATCGAAGCCCTCACCTCTCCCCTCAATATCACCAGTATCTTTGGCATTCCCATCGGGATCGTCCAGATTGTCCTCCTTGTGGGCCTCCTGATCTACGCGTTCCACCACCGGTTGCAGAAGGCAATAACAAAGCTGACTGAAAGGGTATCGTTGAAAATTATAATCCCCTGCCTGATCGTCGTCCTTGGCCTCTTGTCAAGTATCATCTCGGCAATCCTCGCGGCGATCATCCTCGTCGAGCTCGTAAACGCCCTTCCTCTCGGCCGACAGGCAAAGATCGATATCGTCGTAGTCTCATGCTTCTCCATCGGGCTCGGTGCAGGGCTCACCCCGCTCGGCGAACCGCTTTCGACTATTGTTGTGTCGAAACTGTCGGGAATACCCTATTTCGCGGATTTCGGTTTTCTCATTCGGATCCTGGGGATATACATCGTCCCGACCGTATTCATCCTCGGGGTTGCAGGGCTCTTCCTGTATACCCGGAGACACACTGACGACGCATTGCTCGAATGTCTCATCGAGAGGGAATCCATCAGGGATGTCCTGTTCAGGGCGGGAAAAGTCTATCTCTTCATTATGGCGCTCGTATTCCTCGGGGAAGGCTTCAGGCCCCTTATCGTCAACTATATCCTCAACATACCGCCGGCAGGTCTCTACTGGATAAATATCGTTTCCGCAGTCCTCGATAATGCGACCCTTGCAGCAGCGGAAATAGGCCCGGTCCTGTCCCTCCAGCAGATCACCGGTGCCCTTCTCGGCCTCCTGATTGCCGGGGGAATGCTCATCCCCGGTAACATCCCCAACATCATAGCAGCCGGGAAACTGGAGATTACGAGCAGCGAATGGGCAAAAGTCGGGATGCCGCTCGGCTTTGTGATGATGGTCTGTTTCTTTGTGGTTCTCTTTGTCCCTGCACTTCTTGGTTTTGCATAACTGCATTTACCGGGTCGGTCGTATTTTAAAAAACCGATATCACTACCTTTTTATCCCGTTTTCTTCTATACTAATTCCAGATGCAGTCCCTCTCCCGATTGCTCCGACAGAGAAGAAAGGCATATTTTGTCGGGATACTCTTGGTTGTCCTTTCCCTGTTTGGCCGGATCACTCTCGCCTCTGTTTTCGGATCCAATGTTGGCAAGCTGAAAGGGCGACGGGATATTGATGGCCTCGCCCGGGCACTGGAGGACTCGGACCCGGATGTGCAGTTCAGGGCTGCTGAAGCACTCGGGGATATTGGTGACGAAAGAAGCGTCGGCCCCCTGGTACATTCGCTCAAGACCAGCGAGTTTGCAGGTGTACGGTGGAAATCTGCGGAGGCGCTCTCCAAGATCGGCGATCCGGCCGTTGGCTCCCTGGTAACCCTGCTGCAGCACCGGGATGACGATATCCGGTGGAAAGCAGCGCTGGCACTTGGTGAGATTGGCAATCCCGAAGCGATCGCACCGCTGATCCAGCTTCTCGATGATGACGACAGGTACGTGCGGAGCCGGGCGGGCCACGCCCTTGGCATGATCGGTGAGCCGGCTCTTGGCCCGCTCACAAGCCTGCTCTGCGATGGCGATGCAAAGCGGCGCTGGGGTGCTGCGATCGCACTCGGCCGGACCGGCAGCGTGGAAGCTATCGAACCCCTTATCGGAGCACTCGGGGATACCAGCGACGAAGTCAGGATCGAAGCGGCAACGGCGCTGACAGCGATCGGGAGGCCGGCGGTCGACCCCCTCATCAGGTTCCTGAAATATACCCGGGGCGAAACCAGGATCGAAGTGGTGAGGGCTCTTGGGGATCTCCATGCGGATGATGCAATTCAGCCTCTCGTGCAGCTCCTCGAAACTGCAGGAGACCGTGAACGAAAAGCGATATCGGATGCGCTGAGTGCGATCCTCGTCACGACCGTCGGGCCGATGGTTGGCGAGATATCGAACCAGCATGTACTATCAGGGAAACTGGCCGAATTTGAGGGAGAAAATGGTGAAGCAGAATAAACCGGCAACCGGGCACTCCGGTGATGCAAAAATTTCAGAGTTCATTGCATTGTTAGATGATCCTTCTATCGATGAGCGACACAAGGCAGTCGCTTCCCTTGGTAAATGCGGAAAACGTGCGGTTTCCCCTCTTATTCATGCACTTGCGAATGCTGCCGACAACGATCACCGCTGGTATGCGGCGGTGGCACTGGGTGCAGTAGGGCCGGATGCCGTCGGGCCGGTATTAACTGCCATGCAGGAGCACAACGATAGTAACTTCCGGAAATATGCCGCGGCAGCACTCGGTTCGATCGGCGAACCGGCAGTGGAGGCCCTGATCGATGCCATGGGGAGCGAGGATGCAGAACTCCGGGGTTACCTGTCCCTCGCACTTTGCCGTATCGGAAAACCGGCAGTGGAGCCGCTCACCCGGAGGCTCAATGACGGTGACGCCATCATCAGGTCGTGCTCTTCGCTGACACTCTGGCAGATGGGGGAGACGGGACTTCCCTCCATGGTGAAGGCCGTCCAGGACGAAGAAGCAAACAAAAAGTCCTGAACGTCTCCCGGGGCGGAAATCTCTCTCATGCCCACTCTCTTTTCTCCTCCCTTGGTCCGGGTCTTTTCCCGTCCATTCTTGTCTCCCGCCATCTGTTTTTGATTAATTTTTGTATCTCCACGGGACCGATGACGACGGTGCCCGGGCCGGCAGGGGAAGATGATACACTATAAATCCCTGCCCGCAGAATCGTACCGGTATGCTTGAGCTCTCGCCCATGATGGAGGTGTACGAAAAGTCGCTGATGGACGAGCTTTTACGCTCTATTGCCGTCGCCAAGGAGGCTCGTTCCCGCGGGCTTGACCCAAGTATGGATGTCGAGATCCCGATCGCGAGCGACCTTGCCGACCGTGTTGAAGCGCTTCTCGGGATCAAAGGCGTAGCAGCGCGGATACGGGAGCTCGAACAGGAGATGTCCCGTGAGGAAGTGGCACTTCGTATCGGCGATGACTTCGTGGCCCGGCGGTTCGGGGAGAAGAATATCGACGAGATCCTCGACCATGCTATCCGCGTCTCGATGGCTCTCCTGACCGAGGGAGTGGTTGCAGCCCCCACAGAAGGGATCGCAAAGGTCTCGCTCGGCAAGAACGACGATGGCAGCCAGTACCTGATGATATTCTATGCAGGACCGATACGGAGCGCCGGCGGGACTGCGCAGGCGATGTCCGTGCTCGTGGGGGACTACGTGCGCCAGAAGCTCGGCATCAACCGGTATATCCCCCGGCAGGAAGAGGTCGAGCGGTACATCGAGGAGATCCGGCAGTACAACTCCATCATGAACCTCCAGTACCTCCCGAGCGAGGCGGAGATCCGGCTCATCATCGAGAACTGCCCGGTCTGCGTCGACGGTGAAGCGACGGAGCAGGAAGAGGTCTCGGGGCACCGTAATCTCGAACGGGTCGAGACGAACGTTGTCCGGGGCGGGATGGCGCTCGTCATCGGTGAAGGGATCGCCGGCAAAGCCCGGAAGCTCAAGGGCCGTGTAGAGAAGATGAAGATGGAGGGCTGGGACTGGCTCGACAAGCTCATCGCCGGCGCAAAATCCGGCGACGGCGAGAAGACAGTCGGTATCAAGCCCCTCGACAAGTACCTCCGCGATCTTATCGGTGGCCGGCCTGTCTTTGCGTACCCGATGAGGAAGGGGGGGTTCCGGCTCCGGTACGGGAGGTCCCGAAATACAGGATTTGCGGCTGCCGGCATGCATCCTGCAACGCTCCATATCCTCGGCGATTTCCTCGCCACCGGTACCCAGATGAAGACCGAGCGGCCGGGCAAGGCGTGCGGAGTGGTCCCTGTTGATTCGATCGAAGGTCCGACTGTCCGCCTTGTCGGGGGAACGGTGCTCCGTATCGATGACGAAGCTATTGCAAAGAAACTCTCTCCCTCGGTTGAAAGGATCCTTGATGTCGGGGAGATCCTCATCTCGTTCGGCGAGTTTTTGGAGAACAACCACCCGCTGGTCCCCTCCGGGTACTGCGATGAGTGGTGGGCACTCGATAATCCCGGCGTAAAACCACCGGTCGATGAGTGTGAGGCGCTTGCCCTTGCGAGGGCGGGGGGCTTCCTCCATCCGAACTATACCTGGTTCTGGGACGATGTCACGACCGCACAGATCGTGTCCCTCGCGGATGCGATTTCGGGGACGGGAAAAATTGAGGAAGGCGATCTCCTGCTTCCCCTCGACCCGGCAATAAAACCGATCCTCGAAGAAATTCTTATCTCTCACGAAGTATGGGAAGGGACGGTCCGGATTAAGACGTGGCATGCATTTGCTGCCTGCCTCGGTCTCGATGAGACCCTGAAAAAGCGTGACGTTTGGGCTATGGAGCTCCCCGAAAAACCCATGGATCTCGTCATGCAGCTTGCAGGCTTCCGGCTCCGGTCCCGGTCCGGGACCCGGATCGGCGGCCGGATGGGCAGGCCGGGCAAATCGAAACCCCGTAAGATGAACCCGCCACCCCACGTTCTCTTTCCGCTGGGGGATACCGGGGGAGCCCGGCGCTCGTTCCAGTCGGCATCGGCCCACACCGCTGAAGTTGATGCCACCCTGACCGAAATCGATTTCCAGAAAGAGGGAGGTATCATCGAGATCGAGGTCGGGAGACGGCGGTGCACGAACTGCGGGGAGATCAACTACCTGAACCGGTGCGAGAAATGCGGCGGTCACACCGTCGCCATTACCACCTGCCAGAAGTGTGGGAGGGAGACCGAACTGCCCCGGTGCCCGGGTTGTGATGTCCCGACGGTCTGCAGCCAGCGGATCTCGGTCAACGTGAAGGCCGAGTACGCAAAAGCAATGGAACGGCTCGGGATGAGGACCGATAGTGTCGCGCTCGTAAAAGGCGTCAAGGGCGTCATCTCCCGGGAGAAGACGGTGGAACTGATGGAGAAGGGGATCCTCAGGGGCGCCCAGAACATCTTTGTCTTCAAGGACGGAACGACCCGGTTCGACATGATCGACCTGCCCCTAACCCACATCAGGCCCGATGAAGTACGGGTTTCCGTCGAGCAGCTTCGTTCGCTTGGCTATACGAAGGACACCTTTGGGTACGATCTCCAGAACGGAACTCAGGTAATCGAGATGCATCCGCAGGATCTCCTCGTCTCGGACTCCTGTGCGGAATACATGGTGAGCGTTGCGAAGTTCATGGACGAGCTGCTGGTGAAACTCTACAAGCTCCCGCCATTCTATAATATCAAAAAACCCGAAGACCTCGTCGGCCACCTCGTCATCGGCCTCGCGCCGCATACGAGCGCCGGTGTCCTTGCGAGAATCATCGGTTTCACCCGGGCAAACGTCGGCTATGGCCACCCGTTCTTCCATGCGGCAAAGCGCCGGAACTGCTTCTACGGCGACACCGTGATAGAATTCTTCGACGGTCAGCAGTGGAAGAAGTCTCCTCTTCGTAAGTTCGTTCTCGAAAATTTCGACGTAAGCCGCCCCGGTATCGACCGGATCGGGACGTACTACTCCGACCCCGCACGGACGTATTTCACCCGTACGATCGATACGCAGGGCGGACTGCACATGCGGAAGATCACCTCGGTGTCTATCCACCGTGCACCCGATCATCTCATCCGGTTCTCGACAAAACGCGGGAAGGAGCTCGTCGTAACGCCGGATCACGCGATGCTGGCCTGGGATACTACCTATCTCCGGAAGCTCAGGGCCATGGAGCTCAATATCGGCGATTCGGTGCCGGTCTTCGAAGGCATGGCCGTGATCGCAGATACAATCTGCGCCATCGATCACGTCCCTTCCCCTGAGGAACGGGTATACTGCCTGACAGTCGCAGACGATCACACGCTCGTGGCAAACGGCATCTTCACCGGGCAGTGCGACGGCGACGAGGACTGCATCATGCTCCTCCTCGACGGGCTGATCAACTTCTCCCGGTCGTTCCTTCCCCAGAACCGCGGCGGTTCGATGGATGCGCCGCTCGTACTCACGAGCAGGATCGATCCCTCGGAGATCGACAAGGAGGCCCTGAACGTCGACGTATGCACGGGATATCCGCTCGAAATGTATACCGGCGCGCTCAACTACATCGAGCCAAAGACCATCTCGAACCTCATCGACCGGGTGGAACGGCGGCTTGGCACGCCGGGACAGGTCGAAGGGTTCCAGTTCACGCACGACACTTCGGATATCTCGTCCGGCCCCCTCGAATCGATGTACACCCAGCTCAAATCGATGACCGAGAAACTCGAGTGCGAACTTGTCCTCGCCGAGAAGATCCGGGCGGTCGATGCCGACGATGTGGCGGAGCGGGTTCTCAACACGCATTTCATCCGCGACCTCATGGGCAACCTCTCCGCCTTCTCGAAGCAGAAGTTCCGGTGCACGAAGTGCAACACGAGCTACCGGCGGATGCCCCTTGCCGGGAAGTGCACCAAGTTCCGGGGCAAAAATCCGTGCAACGGCAACATCATCCCCACCGTCCACGAGGGATCGGTGAAAAAATACCTCGAGATGTCGCGGGAGATTTGCAGGAAGTACAAGGTATCGGAGTACACCAAGCAGCGCGTCGAGGTGATCGATATGGCGATCCTATCGACTTTCGGTGAGGAGAAGAACGAGCAGCTCGGCCTCGCCGACTTCATGTAGTTTTTTAGTTCTGCCAGCCACCCGGACGGATCAGAAAAATTTACCCGGGCCGGTCCGGGTCCAGCTATACCTTTTTATTCCCGGTTGCACTATGCAATGAAATGGCCCCTGTCCCCCGGGACTATACCCGGTCGCTGAAGATCGCGCTTCTCATCACGACCATCTTCTTACTCGTGGAGCTGGCGGGTGGCCTGATCGCAGGCTCCCTTGCACTCGTCAGCGATGCAGGTCACATGTTCAGCGATGTGCTGGCATTCATCCTCTCTTTGGGAGCGATGACGCTTGCGACCCGGCTCCCCACAAAGCAGCAGACGTACGGGTTCCGGCGGGCGGAGGTCTTTGCCGCCTTCACGAACGCAATCCTGCTCATCGCGGTAAGTGCAGGTATCCTGTGGGAAGCGTACCAACGTGCGCTTCACCCGGAACCGATCCAGGGCGTGCTCATGGGTGCGGTGGCAGTGACCGGCCTCGTATCGAATGTCGCGGTCGCATTCCTCCTGCACGGGAGCCATAACCTGAATGTCAGGAGCGCTTTCCTCCACGTCATCGGAGATGCAGTTTCCTCAGTTGCGGTCATCGCTGCTGCTATCTGGATCGCCCTGACGGGCCAGACAATCGTCGACCCCCTCCTCTCCGGGGTAATATCGGTCATGATCGTCGTTTCGGCAGCGGGGATCCTCCGCGAGACACTCATTATCCTTCTCCAGTTTACCCCGCGGTCTGTCGATTTCGATGCGGTTGTTGCAGACATGATGGCAGTGGAAGGGGTTTCCGGCGTGCACCATGTCCATCTCTGGAGCCTCAGCTCGGATATCAACGTCCTCGACGCCCATGTGTACTCCTGCGAGAAGGAAGCCGGGAGAATCGAGAAGATAAAACTCGAGATCAAAAAGCGGCTCGAGAAATACAATATCTATCACTCTACGCTGGAATTCGAGTGCGAGGAGTGCAAGAACTGTACTCTCGTGGAAATTGCGGAGACCAAACCGGACTGATATTTTCCAGATATCCGGTGTGTCGGAAACCGGGTTCGTGGCTTTCAGATCTCCCGATCAGTTACCTTATTTATCCCGGTAACCAACATTATCCCACAACGAGGCGCGGGGATAGCCAAGCTTGGCCAACGGCGATAGACTCAAGATCTATTCTCGAAGGAGTTCGTCGGTTCAAATCCGGCTCCCCGCATTTTTCCGTGTTACCAATATCCTGCTTTTCCGGAATTGTTGTTTATGCCGGGCCGACCAATCAGAGATCCAACGTCGTCTGACCGCTGTCCGGCACCTCAAACCCGGAGAGCCGTAGTCCGATAAGCCGGACATTCTGTTCCGTGAGAAGATCCCGAAGAAGGGAGTGGGCAAGCCGGCGAACCGTTGCGATGTCATCCGTATGATGGGAGGCAGATTTTGCTTTCGTCTTCGTGACAAAGCCGGTGTACCGGACTTTTACCGTCACGGTCCTGAACCGGAGCCCCTCATCTCTAAGGTTCCGGTGAACATCCCGGACAAGTTCCTCCATGGTTCCTGAAAGGATATCCGGATCGTTTGTATCAGTCTCGAATGTAGTCTCCCGGGATACAGACCGGGGCCCTCCCCTCTCCAGTACTTCACTCCTGTCGATACCACGGGCAAGATCGTGAAGCGCTATGCCGCTCTTTCCGAACCGGGCCAGAAGTACCTGGACATCGATAGTGGCAAGATTTCCTATTGTACTGATACCGAGTTTGAGCAATTCTGATTCTGACTTTTTCCCGATGCCGGGGATCTTCCGGACCGGCATGGGTGCAAGGAACTCCCGGACAAGGTCCGGGGGGACAACGGTGAGTCCGTCGGGCTTTTTAAAATCGGAGGCAATTTTTGCAACGACTTTCGAAGGGCCGATGCCGATGGAACCGGTGAGCAAAAGCCCGGTCCTGATTCTCTCCTTAAAATCCTCCGCCAGCTTCCGGGCTTCCCGGTATCCTCCGGTCGCTGTAATATCGAGGAAGGCTTCGTCAATGCTTACCTGTTCGAACGGGTACCCCGGAGCCCTGAGGATCGCCATCACTTCCGAGGAAGCCTTTGCATAACGGGAGAAGTTGGGCGGAAGGTAGACTCCCCCGGGGCAGAGTGTATAGGCCCGCGAGATCGGCATCGCCGATCTGACCCCGAATGCCCGTGCCTCGTACGAAGCGGTGGCGACGACCCCTCTCCCCTTCCCCTCCTTGGGATCGGCCCCAATGATCACCGGTTTTCCCCGGAGCGCCGGGTTCTCCCTGATCTCGACAGAGGCATAGAAGCTGTCCATATCGAGGTGAAGAATAATCCGCTGCAGTTCGCCGGTCATGATTATCTCCAGGCATTCCCGGTGCCCGGGAATCCGGGTTCATTTGTCTGAAAGCTATGCGACGGTCGGCGGGGCGAAATCTGCGAGTCGTGTCTGTTTCTGCCGCAGCACGTTCCGGAGCAGCGCCCCTTCTTCCACGAACCGGTTCATCGGGAGGGTGAACCTCTGCCCGATATGGGAGAGTGCTGATTTCACATCTTCGAATTCCTGGCCGGGCTGTTTCATCGCGTTCCTCACGTTCTCCCTGACATTGAAGACGCCCATCGGCACATAACCCCGGAGGGCTTCCCGAAGGATGATCGCACCGGCCTGCTTCTGCTCTTTCGCAAGTGCTTCGAGTACTGCCATCTTGCATGAATAATAACACCCCCCTAGGTGCGAATATTCAGTCTTCTTCTTCCGGATCTCGTAGTCGGAGAAGACGAGTTCTTCGTTGCCGAGTACTTTTAAGAATGCTTCGGACCATTCGTACTGCCAGCCGGTCGGCATCAGGATTACCGCGTAGTTGTTATGCAGGCTGGAGAACTCGTGAACCCTGATGGTGTCGATAACCGGGCACTTCTTCACCCCCGTGAGGAGCCGGTCCCCGATGGTCGTATCGACCGCGGTGATCGACCACCGCGTCGGGACAAGGTGCCTGCCGCTGCTCCGCCCCATGGTACCGACCGAGAACGCCTTCTGGATGCTGGAAAATGGTACGCCTTTCCGGTGCAGGTCGACGACAGCGTCAGCGGCACGGAGATCGGTATCGTAAAAAACCTTCTCGAGGCTCCTGTCCCATCTCCCGGACTCGATCTCGAAGCGTTCGATGGGGGCGCTGGGCCCAAATGGCGTGTGCTCCTCGGAAAAGGACATCCCCTCCGGCGCGTTGGTAAACGCAATCTCGCTTTCGATGGATGTATCCGAGAGCGTGATCTCCTGGAGTTTTTCCACGAACCGGTTGTCGAGATCGCTGGCGTGAATCCGGTGTTTTCCCCGGACAAGGTTGAGCCGGTACCCGATGATCTCTTCCTGTGTCTTGTTGCCGGAGATCCATGATTCCGGCATATCCATGATCGTGGTGTCCCCGTGCATCGGCGCAATCATCGGCCCGGCGTACACGTCGGGATAGTTCCAGCTCCCAATAAAAACAGAGGGCGGGGAACTCCCCTCCATCTCCTTCCCGACCTCCACGGATTTCATCTGCGTGGTTGCGGCCGTCAGCTGTTTGAGATACGCACCTTTGCCTATCATGACATTTGAATACCGTTGGCTCCTGGTATGTTAATGGATTGAGCACGCGGGGAGAAAGTGTTCTCGGTTGGGGTAATGATGCCGGATGAGAGGTTGAAAACGTTGTTTTTGTCTGCTTTGTGTATCCCGAAGATTCCCTGAATAACGAGAGTACCCATTCGATACCTATTTTCTTCTTCCCGGCTAAATCTGTAATCATGGCTTCTTTCGTCCACCGCATAGAAGTTCACTTTAAAAAAGATCCCCGGCTGAAGACCCGGACTGACCGGGTGCGATCCCTTGGCTTTTCCCTTGAAGAGCTTCAGCTCGCCGATGTATATACGATTGTCACGACCCGGAGGGATTTTACCCGTGACGAGCTGGCACGGATAGGGGACCAGCTCATCAACCCGGTCGTCCAGGAGTTCACGGTGGACGAAGCAACGAAGCTCCTGTTCGATAACGCCATCGAAGTCGGTTTTCTCCCGGGGGTGACCGATAACGTTGGAACGACCGCCCGCCAGACGGTCGAGGACTTCTTCTCAGAGAAATTCGGCGAAGGTGAAGCGGTCTATAGTTCGCAGCTCTACTTTGCCCGGGGGAAACTCTCCCCGCAGGATGTGCAGAGGCTTGCGATGACACTCGCAAATCCCCTTGTCAACCGGGTGCACGTGAAAAGCCGGCAGGAGTACGGGGAGACGGGAATGGATCCGGTCGTGCCGGTGGTCCAGCTTCACGAGCTCGCAACCGCTGAGACCGTAGATCTCGAGCTGGACGATGCGGATCTTGCCCGCCTCGGGAAAGAAGGAATTATTGATCCCCGGACCGGGCAGCGCCGTGGCCCGCTCGCGCTCGATCTCCCCCAGCTGCACGCGATCCGGGACTATTTCAGAAAATGGGGAAGGAAACCGACCGATGTCGAGATAGAGTCGCTTGCCCAGACCTGGAGCGAGCACTGCAAGCATACGATCTTTGCATCCCCGATGGACGATGATGTCCCCAAGGGTTTGTACAAAAGCTGCATCCAGGCAGCGACCAACGAGATCCGGGCAGAAAAAGGCGATAAGGACATCTGCGTTTCGGTTTTCTCGGATAACTCCGGGGCGATCATTTTCGATGACGAGTATCTCGTGACTCACAAGGTAGAGACGCATAACTCGCCGTCGGCTCTCGATCCGTTTGGAGGAGCGCTGACGGGAATCGTCGGCGTGAACCGGGATACAATAGGGTTTGGCCTCGGGGCAAAACCCTGCATCAATATCTATGGCTTCTGTGTCGGCGATCCGGACTCGGACCCGGCGCTTTTCCGCGGGAAAAACAGGACCAACCCGGTGCTTGCCCCCCGGCAGATTCTTGACGGGGTCATACGTGGTGTAGGTGTCGGGGGTAACTGCTCCGGTATCCCGACTCCCCAGGGATTCTGCTGGTTCGACGAGCGGTACTCGGGAAAGCCGCTTGTCTTTGCAGGAACCGTAGGTGTAATGCCCCGGGTTTCGGGGGGAAGAAATCTTGCCGAAAAGAAGGCAGAGGCGGGAGACCTCATCGTGATGGTGGGCGGCCGGGTGGGTAAAGACGGGATCCACGGGGCCACGTTTTCTTCGGAAGCACTGGACCCGGCAAGCCCGGTAACGGCGGTTCAGATCGGCGATCCGATAACCCAGAAAAAATTCTCGGACGTTATTGTCAAGGAAGCGAGGGACCGGGGACTGTACCGCAGTATAACGGACAACGGAGCCGGGGGGCTCTCGTGCTCCGTCGCTGAAATGGCAAAAGAGTGCAACGGCTGTCATGTCCAGCTGGAACGGGTGCCCCTCAAGTACCCCGGCATGGCACCGTGGGAGATCTGGATCTCCGAGTCGCAGGAACGGATGACACTGGCGGTACCGCCGGAACGGTGCGAGGAGTTCATGGAGCTGATGCAGCGCCGCGAGGTGGAGGCAACCGTGATCGGTACGTTCACCGATTCCGGCAGATGCGTAGTGGAATGCCGCGGGCACACGGTCCTTGACATCGAACTCTCATTCCTGCATGACGGCCTGCCGAGGAAACATCTCCGGACAACATACACGCAGAAGACATACCCGGAGCCGGACGTCCCGTGCCCCGAAAGGCTCGATGCCACCCTTCTCGCGATGCTGAAACGGAAGAACATCTGTTCCAGGGAGTACATCTCCGTCCAGTACGACCACGCCGTGCAGGGCGGCCACATTCTCGGACCCGTGCAGGGCAAGGGCCGGGTGCAGTCTGTCGCAACATTGACCGGGGTGGTCCCCGGTTCGAAGAAGGGGGTCGGGCTCTCGCAGGGTCTCTTCCCCTCCTACGCGGAAATCGACCCTTACCGGATGGCCTGTGCCGGGATCGACACGGCAGTACGGGGGCTGGTTGCGCTCGGGATCCATCCCGACGCAATTGCAATTCTCGATAATTTCTGCTGGTGCTCGTCGGATGAGCCTGAACGTCTCGGGCAGCTCAAGCGTGCGGCATTCGGGTGCTACGACACCGCGAAAGCGTTTGGGACGCCGTTCATCTCCGGGAAAGACAGCATGTTCAACGATTTCTCCGGCTTCGACGCAGAGGGCCGCCCGGTCAAGGTCTCGGTCCCGCCCACCCTGCTTATATCATCGGTCGGCGTCCTCGGGGATGTGACAAAAGCGGTCTCAATGGACGCCAAGCTCACCGGCGATCTCGTTTATGTTGTGGGTGCAACCGCCGAAGAACTCGGCGGATCGGAATACTTCGCCCATCTCGGCTCGGCGGGAAACACCGTACCAGCTCTCGACGCATCCTCAGCGCGATCCCGCTACGTGCATCTTGCCGACGCGATTGCCCGTGAACTTGTTGCCTCCGCGTTCCCGGTGAGCCACGGTGGTCTCGGTATTGCCCTTTCCAAGGTTGCCATTGCCGGGAATATCGGCATGGATCTCACTATCCCGTCGAGTATGCGATCCGATTACTTCCTCTTCTCCGAGTCTCTCGGCCGTTTCGTGGTCACGATCGATCCGGCGAACAAACGGGCATTCGAGCTCGCTCTCGGGGCCGAGGCCCTGCTTCTCGGTCGCACCGGAGGAAAGCGACTGAAGATCACCGGGGGGAGACTTCTCGTGGATGCAGGTATTCGTGAGCTTGAGGACGCTTACAAAGCGCCGTTCCGGGGGTACTGATGATGGCAGTTGCACGCAGGAGTCTAAGAATACCGGCGGGAATCGCTTCGTCCAGGGATCCAAAGACGATACCGGAACGGGCGCTCATCATGAGCGGCTACGGGATAAACTCCGAGATGGAGACAAAGGAAGCGCTTGCCCGGGCAGGGATGGATGCCGACATAGTCCATATCAACGACCTGATTGCAGGAAGACAGAGATTGTCGGCATATCGGTTGCTGGTCTTACCGGGTGGCTTCTCGTATGGGGATGACACCGGTGCCGGCAACGCGTACGCGAACCGTATCAGGAATAACCTCTGGGACGATCTTCTTGAGTTCCTTGACGGTGATAACCTTGTGCTCGGGATCTGCAACGGGTTCCAGATCCTCGCCAATCTCGGGCTCGTTCCGAAGTTCGACCGGAACTGTACCCGCGAGATTGCCCTGATGCCAAATCGCAGTGGAAGGCTGGAATGCCGTTTTGTTACCCTGAAGCCCGCCGCGGACAACTTCTGGACCCGGGGAATCGAGCGCATCTATTGTCCCGTCTCCCACGGTGAAGGGAACTTCTCCTGTTCCGAAGCGGTTCTCCAGAAAATCACCCGGCAGAAGATGGTAGCCTTCACGTACTGCCGCGAGGACCTGAGCCCCGCAGGAGGAGAATACCCGTTTAATCCCAACGGTTCGGTCGCGGATATTGCCGGGATCACGTCCGCTGACGGGAAGGTTCTCGGCCTTATGCCGCACCCCGAACGCGCCATGGAGTTCGTCAACCTGTACGACTGGCCTCTCCGGAAAGAGATCCTCCGGCGTTCAAATATGCCTGTCCCGCGTGAATCCCTGAATATGCGCCTCTTCCGGAATATTGTCGGGTATTTTGAGTAAATCCCGGCAATCACCATCCGAAATGTTCGAGTATCAGCAGAAACGCGAGCATTACTCCTTCCAGGATGGCGATCGTAACCCAGAGGTTCAGTTTCAGGAATTCGGGAACTGTTACTGAAGGGAACGGCCATTTCATGAGAACGGGTTTCAGTGACGGGTAGAGCCATGCGAAAATCCCGGCACCGATGAGAAGGCCGACAATACCGCCGAAGAGTGCATCAAGAGCACCAGTCCCGACTGCCCCTGCAACCGTTCCCGGGCAGTACCCGAGAAGGGCAAACCCTATCCCGAATATTAAGCCGCCTATGATGTTCGACCCGACAGTCCCCTCCGCTGCGTGGGATTGCACGTACCCGAAGTGTTTCAGCAGGTGGAATCCGATCATTCCTACCATAACTGCGGAAAGCATCACCTTCAGCACGGTAAAGTTGGTCAGGAGGAGCTGCCCTTCGATAACATTGTAGTCGGTTACCCCGCCTTTCTGGAGAAGGAACCCAAAACAGATTCCGAAAATAAGCCCGAGTACGATTTGCGCCTTGCTGTTATTATGGAGATTTGTGAGAAGCGGCATTCTCTGTCACGCTCCTATAACACGGAAAAGGAACATGGCAATACCGATCCCTCCGATAAAGAAGCAGGCAGCAGTTATCATCGATGCGAGGGAGAGCTGGATAGAACCGTTGATGCCATGCCCACTCGTGCAGCCTCCGGCCCACCGGGACCCCAGTCCCAGCAGGACACCCCCTGCGAGTGCGACGGCGATCCTGAGTACCGGGTTGTAGCCGAAAGCATCCCCCCAGGTCGTCGGTACCCAGAGAATCTGGAACTGTCTGGAGAGCATAACCGAGATGAAGGCCCCGATGACAATACCCGGAATTATCATGAACGGCCAGTCTACTTTCGGGACGATCTCACGATAATACTCTGATCTCTTCACACTCTCCGCATTGATCGCCCTGCTGATCAGTCCCCGCGCTTTCACAAATGCCGTCGAACATCCTATGGGCCGGTTCGAGAGCAGGAAGGCAATGCAGCTCAGTATACCGATGCCAGCCCCGGCTATGTACGGTGACCACGAGTCTAAGGTGAAATATTCAAACAAAGCAGCCCCTCCCGATCCTTCCTCCCTGAATCGGATATAAGATATTCATATAGATTTCCAGATATAAGCATAACTCTCCCTGTCCCGGCTTTTCCTTTTGCTCTTAGTTGACCGGTCGCTATCCGGTCACGGAAATACATTTATAATCTTCCTGCTATACTCCGTGCATTATTCCCAGAATGGAGACTGAAAATGTACAAGAAGACCGAAGATATGCTGAAAAAGTTCGAGCAGGAAAACGAGATTTATGTTGAGGCACGCGACCAGAAGTCTTACTGGGAAGTCACTGCCAAGATGCCGAAGAAGATCGACGACCTTCATCGGTTGCACCGCACGAAGAAGTATGTTACCGGGCGGGAACAGGAGGGCAACGTCCTTATCTTCCAGAATCCTGAAGTTTACGAGTCGTACACAATTGAACAATGGGGAGGCATCAAAACCTTCGACGATTTCGTTGAAAAAGTTCTATCCGCTCTCAAGCAGGACATTATCGAGTATGAGAACGACTGCAAGGCTGGTGATGAGGTCCAGTCCCCGACCGATCTCCGTGCCCAATGACACTACTGACCGGTAAAGAATTTTCTCCTTTTTTACAACATACCGGAATGGTTGAGTACGTTGTTCTGGAATGTGCTGCCAAGTTGTTCTCCTGCCGGGGAAAGATGGGGAGAACGATCGGAAACGAGATGTCGCTCTGACCGCCTTTACCCGATAATAAAGGATACATTCATCGTATCATACGTCAATATAACCACGCAATAGGAGTTGTTTCGATTCGTAATAATCCGAAAAAAGACGACGACAGCGTTGATATCGACGCTGTAAATGAAGACGGGACTCCGACCGTCCGTGTGCGCCTTCCGAAGAAATGGGCCAATGAGCAATTCGCATTTGCCGAACTGATGATGGGGGCAAACCATATCCGGGTCCGATGCTACGACGGGGTAACCCGCATGGGCAGGATCAAGGGAAAGATCAAGAAGCGGGTCTGGATTCGCGAAGGCGATATCCTGATCGTTACTCCTTGGTCGTTCCAGGATGACAAGTGCGATATAATCTACCGGTATCTCCCCCCTCAGGCTGATTGGTTGAGAAAGAACCGGTATCTTTAAGTATTTTTCAAAGTTCGCACTCGTGAAACAAGGAGTTTCGGCGGGAGTACCGCGTCCGGTAGTACTTCCTTTTCAAGATATCACAAAAAACAGGACTATTCTTATGCAGCACACTGAAAAAAGGATAAAAATAATTCGTGACAAGTTGAGTCGCATCGGCATCGGCGAGAAGAACCTTGATGACGCGGCAATCCTCGCCTCCTACAGCATCGATAAATTTGGCCGGCTGTGTGCCGTTCCAAAAGTTGATACTACAACACCCTGATTTTTAAAAAACTGTTATTTGCGGACCGTGTACCCGGCCCGGGTGAGGATCCGTATCATCGTATCTTCCCATATGGCATCGTCTGGTTCCTTGTGCTCTTCGATACACTTATCCCAGAGGTCCGAGAGGAGAGTATCCTCAGAGTGGAGTGTCCGGATATACTTGATCCTTCCTGCACGCCGTCCCTGATGGTTGAGGATAAGGAGACGCCAGCACCCGTAGTCCCGACATATTTCAGGCCGGGTCAGATGAACCGTGCAGTAGGCTAACTGACTCCCCGGCTGGTGTCGGAAGAAGGGGCATGTGTTGGGCAGTTTTTTGAAGATACTTTTGTCATCGAAGATCTCCCGCTTGTCGGGATCGATCTCTACGGGAGTCTCCTCGCCGGTATACTTGTTGTAGATCAAGAACCGGTAATTCCCGTAATCTGCTTTTATTACGTGGACCAGGCCGAGCTGGCTGCAGCATTCGCCACACTGGAAACATTCGAATGCCATAGCTGAATCGCACCGGAAATTAACCCCGGACGCTCTGCCAGATTGCAAGCCCGAACTCGAGTGCGATGAGGGTGATGATCACCCATTCGAGAAAGTTCGAGTGCTGGATCCTGACCTCGTCCGAGAGCATAGAGTAATTCTCCTGGATAACCTCGATCTTCCGGCTTACGCTCTCGCTCCAGAGGCTGCTCCTGAGCACTTTTAAAGCGGTTGAATAGACCCGGGCGTAGTACACGTCCTCGGTTACCTTGATAAGGTTGTTTACCTTCTCGATGACCTCGGATATCTCGGCATAGGTCTCCATCTGTTTTGCCATGATCGCATGGTACTTGCGACCCCGGCGGAACTGCGAGAGCCGGTCGGCATGTTCGATATCGTCGTACATCTTCTCCATCTCCCGGGTCAGTTCACGGTCATAATACCGGAGCTCGAGAACCTGCACGTTGGCAAACTCTATGAGATCGATAAGATCGGTCGGGCTTTCGGGATTGCAGAGAAGGGCAGCATCCCACGAGAGAATAGCGAGATCGTCGGGAGTGTAACTGAGAGAATTCTTGATTATTTCCTCATGCATCTGGAGTGAGACTTTTGCTCTCTCGCTGATCAGGAGAGGGACTGGATCGATCGTGTCGTCCCTGCGGTCGGTCACATACACCGAGTAATCCTCGAAGAATTCCGGGTTGATCGCGAAATTTTTGATATGGGGCCTGATGATCTCGCCGAGTGTTTTGAGGTACTGGACGTAGAACTCGGCAAGTCCTTCCTGCCCTGCGAACAGGAACGCAATCTCCTGGAGTACTTCGAGGTCTGCATCCGGATTTTCGTACACGAAACAGAAACTTATGGCCCCGATGTCAAAAACACGGGCGACCACAGAGAATTCGAAATGGCGTCCGTCCCGCTCGACCCGGACCGGGTTCATCTGGATCGAGAGCGGTGGCTCTTCCATCATAATGGACTTAGGTTTGACCCTTACGAAACTTGTCCGGGCCGTAAAGTAATTCTGGGCAAGTGCCCTTTCCAGCCAGGGGAGGTCGATCTCCCTGCCGATGTCATAGATCCGGTAAAAACGGAGTGTTATCATGGTAATTTCCCTTCTTCCGGTTTGCACAAGATTTGTGCAGCTGCCTGACTAATGTTCGAAGATGTAAGGAGATAAACCATTGCAGGAGTCGTTTTTTCGAATTCAGGATGACGTGGGGATGACTTCAGGTTGAACAATGCCCGTTAGATATTCCGGTACTTCCTGTACCAGAAATAGTTCTCACTTGGAACTATTCACCCTAAAAACTATTAACCGGTAGATGCAATCTCGTCTTTGAAACTTTTTATGATCGAAGAAACCCGGGATCGCGTGGCTACGAATCTCCTTGCATTGATGCCGTTTTATCATAAGCACGTCTTTAAACCCGGCTGCGCCGGAGTCACCGGTATCCAGCTGGCACAGTACCGGGTTCTTGGCATCCTGATGAAATCCGGGCCCCTCTCTATGTCGGAGATCGGGCGGCGCCTGTATATATCGAAGCCGTATATGACAGCACTCGTCGACACCCTTATCAGAGAAGGATTTCTTGAACGTGGGAAGGATGCAACTGATCGGAGAATTATAAATATCTCGATCACACCTATCGGAAGGAAGTATCTTGATGCATTCCTTCACCAGTTCAAAAATGATTTGAAAAAACTGCTATCCGATCTTAACGATGAGGACGTCGACCTCCTCTGCGAATCGCTCGATGCTATCAAAAGAATCCTTGCAAAAATCCCCTGAGTGTCTCTGCCATGGAACCGCAAACCTTCTATCACGAGGATACACGCCCGCATCATGCCCCGACTGACAGCATCATCCGCATAGATCATCTTACCAAGGTCTTCCAGAGCAAGACAAAATCCGTAACCGCAGTCGACAATATCACCTTCAACGTGACCCGGGGGGAGATATTCGGCCTTCTCGGACCAAACGGCGCCGGCAAGAGCACGCTCATCCGGATCCTGACTACCCTTCTCAGGCCGACTTCGGGATCAGCGTACGTCGATCAGTACGAGATCACCAAAGATCCCGAGAAGATCCGGAGCATAATCGGTGTCTGCCCCCAGAACAGCACTCTCGACGTCGAACTCACCGCATACGATAACCTCGAGTTTTACGGCAAACTGGTGAACGTTGACGACCGCATCCTCGATGCGAGGATCTGGCAGCTCCTCGAGATGACCGGCCTCACCGACCGGGCCCACGTGAGAGTACAGACATTTTCCGGCGGGATGAAGCGGAAGCTTGAGATCGTACGGGCGTTCATTCATCATCCGCTCATCCTGTTTCTCGATGAGCCGACCATCGGCCTCGACCCGGAGTCCCGGCGTGAAGTCTGGCAGCAGATCACCCGGCTCAACGAAGAAGAAACGACCATTATCCTCACAACGCACTACATGGACGAGGCAGAGAAACTCTGCCGGCACATTGCGTTTGTCGACCGGGGGAGGCTCATCACGCTCGATACTCTCGATAACCTCAAGCTGGCAATACCGACGGGCGATCTCATCGAGATTGGATTCGAAGCAATGGACGAGCGGCTCCTCCCCGAAATACGGGCGAACGACCAGATAACTTCAGCCGATATCCGTGACAGCAAGCTCTTCATTTCTGCAAAGAACGGGAGCGGCGTCCTGCCTGCCATTGTCGCTATCCTTGCGAAATATTCGGTTCCCATGACCTCGATATCTATCCGGCCGCCTTCTCTTGAGGACGTTTTTATTTATCTTACCGGAAAGAAACTCGACGAGGGGACAAGCGGGGATACAAAGTCATCGAACGGGGGGAACAGGCAATGATCAAGGGTGCAGTGGCGATCTTCAAACGGGATTTCAAGAAATTCTTAAGCAACCCCTTTGTCATCATCATGACTCTTGTCATGCCGATCATGTATCTCGTGATCTTCGGCAACGCAGTCGGGGGAACCCTCACCCATATCCCTCTCGCTGTGGTCCAGGAGCAGCCGTACAATGATTTCACACCCCTGTATACCTCGTCCCTGCAGGGTCTCCGGACCCTCGCCCAGAAAGATTATCCTCCGACGTTTGATGTTTTGGTCTATAATGATGAAGAGAAAGCTAAACGGGCACTCCAGGACGGGATAGTTAAGGGTGTGGTGGTATTTCCATCTCCCATCTCCCGTGACAATGCTGTCAGGCTGTACGTCGACAGTTCGGATTATGCGACGCCTGCGTTGATCGAATCGGGTGTCCAGAGCGTCCTTGTGGGAGAGACCAACCCGGTCCAGATCAACAAGATCTACGGGGACATCAAGTACATCCAGTTCTTCGGTGTCGGTGTTATCGTAATGGCAATCTTTATGACCACGATGTTCGGCGGGGGAATTGCCTTGATCAAGGACCGTGAACTGGGAATCATCGAAGGATATCTCGTTACGCCCGTGAAGCGATCAAGTATTATCCTAGGGATGATCGGCAGCGGTACTGTCCGCGCGTTTCTTGCCGGGTTTACGATCTTTATCGTCGATATCCTGATCACCGGCATTATCGTCCAGAGTACGGAAGATTTTTTCCTGATCCTTGTCGTCCTCTTCATCACCAGCCTCGGCGTTACCAGCCTGATGGTCTCGATAGCTTCGCGGTTTATCGAGCAGCAGTCGTACTCCTCGGTCGCAGCATTTTTCAGCCTGATTCTCTTCATGACGAGTGGGGCTTTCTATCCGACGATCGGGATGCCCGACTGGCTGCGGTGGATAACGATTATCAACCCTGAGTTTTATGCAGTCGATGCCTTACGAAGTATCATCCTTCGCGGGCAGGGACTCAACGTCATCGGCATGGATATCATTGCGCTTCTGATCTTCTCAGCGGTTGCTATTACCCTTGGCATTTCGACATACCGGCGGACACTTGAATAGATCTGAATGTACCTCGAACTTTAATGGCAGCAGAGCAAAAACTGATACTGAGAATGGGCCGCCGGTTAGTCATCGAACCAGAGTACCAGCGGTACAGGACCAAATAATTTCGGAAATCAATGTGATCAAACAGGTTTAGACAGGACGGGGTCGTGGATACAGGTCTGTTCATAACGGGGATGGTTATCGGTCTCACACTCGCCGTACCCGTAGGACCTATCGCCCTGATGTGCATCCGTCGGGCGATTGCCGACGGCAGGTTCCACGGAATCGCCTCCGGCATTGGTGTTGCAACGGCGGATTCGTTCTATGCTGCTGTTACCGTTCTGGGTCTGACCGTCATTTCGGGCATTATTCTTTCCCATCAGGTGGTATTCAGGATACTCGCATGTCTTGTTCTCATCCTTGTGGGCCTGAAGATCAGTATTTCCCTACCGGCTGAAGTCTGTGCTAATACCGGAAAAGAGTCGTACCTGAAAGATTATTTTTCAATGCTTGCCATCGCTATCGCAAATCCTTTGACGATCATCTTTTTTGCTACCATTCTACCGGGATTCGGCTTCGTGATTCCCGTCACGTCTCCTGTCTCGACGCTCGTATTTGTCCTGGGTGTTTTTTGCGGGTCTACAGTGTGGTGGATCATTCTCTGCGGATCTCTCGGATCGTTCCGGTCCTGTATCAGTACAAACCAGTTGCGACTGATAAACCGGATATCCGGGATCGCTATTGCGTGTTTCGGTGTCGCAGTTTTGTTTTATCTCTGTTTTTCTTTGCTGGCAGGATTGCAGTAACCGGAAATGTCTTCGTGCCTCTCAGATGCAAAGAACATATCTTGCGTCTGTCGCAATAAAAAACCAGATTTTAAAAAATTAAGTGCTAATATTCCGCAGGTTACAGGGATTTAACGATAACTTCATATTTTTTAATGACAACCTGGCCCTGGCCCGTCAACAAAATATAGTCATTTGATGAACCGCCACGCGATAGTTTCAAGCTGTTTTCAAAGTAATTATTCCAGGCCGTTGAATAATCTGCATTCGAATCGGGTTCGTAGTGGATGTAGACATTGTCCCCTGGGGAAATTGAAACGGGTGGGGGATATGTTGTGTCTCCCAGAGCCATCTGAACGGTTCCGACCCCGGAACGTGCCATGGCGGTTGTTGAATTAAAACCGATCAAATAGATTACAGCGGTATTTGTCGTACTGTCGACAAACCAGCGTGGTTCGGCAAGCATCACCGATCCCGGCTGAACAAGATCGCGTTTCACTACTGCACCGTTCTCAAGCGAGATCATAGATTCAGCGTTCACGGATTCATACCGGAGATCACCGGTGTGGAAAAGAAGAGGATTTGAAGCTGGTGCGATAGTCCCGGCATCGTCATACACTTTGAAGGATGAGGACGATGCACTTTCCGATAAATTGTGAACCGAAAGCGAGCCTCCCCCGACCTTTAGCGAAGTTTCCTTGTATGGCACGGTCTTATATGCGAGACTCTTGACATCGTTCTGCAGTACGATCATGTTCTTCTCCATGATCTGTTCGTCAGCACCGACCTGTTGCTTGAGAAGCATCGGATACCCGTACAGGGTTACGAGACCGATACCAACGATCACCATCGTGAATATCAGTAAAAATCCGATTGATTCAGATACCCCTGCAGTGCCAAGTACCCGGTTATTCCCAATCGTCATCAAAATCCTCTCGAATCATAACTGATCGTGTTTATTCCCGCACCGGTCGTGTTCCCCCCAGCTCGTTTTGAGGATCCGACACCGGCAATCGCGACACTGGTGGAAATATCTCCTCTGGATACGGTGACATTCTGGGCTGTCGGATCATCGCCTACCGCGTTCCCGATCTCAACGAAATACCCGCGCCCCGCAATATCATCGGGGATATCGAACTTAGAAGAAATGGTTCCGTCGGAAGGTGCGATCGCGTAGACGTCAACAATCCGCGTCGAAACGCCGTTGCCGATATCGGTAAACGCCGAGTAAGTGAGAGTATTTGCCGGATCTTCCATAAAATTCGCATTTATCAGAAGAACCATGACCACAAAAAGGGTCATGAGGACGCCCGATATCATCACGTACTCGATCATGGTAGCGACGCCACGCTCCTGCCCCCGTTCATCATGGGGATGAGTAGCTTTCATTGTACGCATTGTACGCTGTCACCCCGTTGTTGTAATGAATATCGATATACGTGCGCAAGCCAAGGTTTGTGTTTGTGGTGGTGGAAGTAAAGTTCACAACCGAATTCTGCCTGCCGAGCGAAAGTATCTGGATGTCTTTCTGCACATTGGTACGGTTATTAAATACTCCATCATTGTCATCCATAAACGCCCATTGCACGATTACGTCTCTTACCCCACGAATATCATTTTTTGGGAATTCGGAGACAGCCTCCGCGGTTGTCTGGCCCACAACCGTGGACTGGTTAATCACGATTGCCAGGAAGAACAGGCTGAAGCTTACCATGAATCCCATGAGAACGATCCATTGTGCATCATCATTTAATCTCGCCATAAGAGCACCTCGACGAGTTCAGCCCGTTTACGCTGAACACTGCTTTCAGGAATTTTATTTTCGACAATTACCCATTCGGAGACATGAACCGCATGTTCCCCTCCGGTGAGAGAGCGCGTTGAATTAGAAAGAGGAGTACTGTTGATAGTATAATCTGGTCTTACGTATGTCATATTTGCCACGAACTGGATAGAATCAGGAGAGTTTCCTGTCCTGTTGTTTACGATATTGAGGAACATGGCGGCGAATGCAGCATTATCGTTGTGCTCGATTATCGTCTGGAGTGGGCTTTTTGCTATTGAACCATTGGGTGCCGTATTCATCATGTTCAGAGCGTCACTTCCAAGGACTTCGAGCTGCATGTCACTGATATGGGTGTCCCCGGGTGTATAGATCGAGGTACTGTTGACCACGATGTAAGCAGTAAGGAGCATGATCAGGCCTGCTGCGATTCCTTCAATGGTGTATAACTGCCCGTATGTATTTACCACACCGCTACCTCCATGACTGCATCGCTCAGGGCAGGCTGCGTTACATTGGCCGGGTCATAATTATAATCGAATGGTGCGGTGAGGGTGTTATTCAGGAACTGGGATGGTGGAGTAAGATTGAAGGTCAGATTGACGTACATCGTACTGGTGGGGTCCCAACCTCTGGCGAAGAATTCCGGCCCGAAGACCATCGAGATATTGTTCCGGACAACAACCGGCGGTGGTACCGGTATCGTGTTTCCATCCTCGTAAATAAAGTTCCCGTTTATCGGGGGCCAAGGGGTAAGATATGTACTCCCTAGTGACATTTGGTAAAAAGTTACATTCGTGAGGGTGCTTCCGGAGGGGTAGTCATTGAGAGTGTTCCAGTTCGGTCGTGTTGTGTTCAGATCCGTAATATTAATAATTATTTTATCGTTGGGGAGATTGATCTGGTACCGGGGGTCTCGAACGCTCCCGCTTCGAAGAGCGAAAGCATTGATCATAATCGAGAACTGGTTCCACGTAACATTTTCGGTGTTGTTATAACCACGCGCTTTAATCATTGCATCGCCGATGGTAGCGTTGCTCGAACCCTTGATCTTCACGTCTCTCCGGATATAACCATATTCTGAGGGAATAATATCTCCAACAGACCGGAACTGGTTGTCGCTTGTTGTGCGGAGTGATATATTGAACCGGTACGGATAATCACCGAAGATCGCCTTTTTCTGGTAATCGTCAGGGTAGGAAAATACGGTTGAGCAGAAAAACCTTTTTACTTTGTTCTCATCGAGAATATTGGGAGTTTCTTTAGAGACGGCAAGGCCGAACCGGGAAACATCTTCGGGAGGCTGGAATTCCCACGGACTACTTTCGTCATTACTATTCGGCCCGATTGCCCCTGGGTCCTCTGCGAGAATAACACCGGTCCGGTATGCAACCGCATCATAGTCGATAGTATGTGCGGATAATCCGATGAACAGCCCCGGGACCATGGTTGCTATCCATATGAACGAGATCATAAAGATTGTGAACCCGGCCAGGAAATCTACCGAAAGAACTCCGGAATTGTCAGTCATTCGATGAGATCAACGCTCCTGATAGTGCATCGAACTGCAGGGTCCGTACTTTGCCGTTGCCGGATAATGTCAGCGTATAATTGCTACCCGTAAGTGTCAGATCTTTTGATATGGTAATATTAGCCTGTCCGCCATTGGAAATGAGCGCCATGTTCCGGTAAAAGAGTTCCTTTGGCGGTATAATCTGGTTCAGGGGGATTTCCTGCCCCGGGAATCCTGAGGGCCAGTCGACTATGGACTCGCCATAGCGATCGTAGGTTACAACCGATGACAGGTTCCCGTGCCGGACAGCAAACGCCCAGCTCTCTGCATCTGCAACCTCATTCAGGTTCCTACCCCGGATGTACAGGATATGGTTGTCCTGAGTGGTGTTCAGATTTGTCATGTTGCCGTTGTCAAACGCAATTGCATCGGCTCTTGCTGCCACATCCTCGAAACTATACAACGGAGCATCGTAAGAAAAATTATTGGAAGAAAAGCCCACATCAATTTTTTTTTGTGTTTCCTTGGGAGACTGACCAAAAAAGGGAAGATAATTGGATCCAAAGGTCACGTAGAGAGCTATGATAAGCAGTATCGTGAAAAAAACAATGATTGCTTTACCCATGAAAGATCCTAACTGATTATTTGAGGAAGGAATAATATAAACATTGGTTTATTGCGATCCTGGCAATTTTTTGATAAAAACGCATTTTAGTACTATAGCGACAATTCGTTGAACATAAGATATTCTTCGAGCTGAGTGTGTCCATAAAAATTTTGGTAGATTCACTCATATTTGTATTCCCTGAACAAAGAGCAAAAATATTTCCTGATAATTCCTCAATTTAGTCATCACGGAGAATTTTAAAAACCTGATGGCTACTGTGATCAAAATTACAGATTACGTCACAGATCTACTCTTTTTCCCAGGTTTTTGTTATACTCCACATCAGTTTTTAACGGGTACCCTTCCGGGCCATTACGTCGGCAAGTCTTGCGGGATATTAAAGAATGCAGAGCCAAGGGCATACGCCGGTTCCCGATTATTCTGGAGAACACGTGAGGATAAACGAGGTTTCAAACGGTCTTGAAAGTATATTTATCCTGTTTTGACCGACATTTTTTAAAAAGAAAGAAAAACAAACGATTTTCAAAAATAATAATATATATATACCTGTGAAAACTATTACCTTTTCAGTGTGGTTGGTATGCGAGCGAATGCCGGATTTCTGATCTTTATCGGGTTGCTTCTTCTTATGAGTGCGTGTGCGGCGGCAGATCCGCTAACCGTGACAATCAATTCCAGCCAGCCGTGGGTTGTTGCCGGCGGAGATCCGGCTGCCATCACGGTTCATGTTAAAAATGCGTCCGGCACCCCCCTCACCGGTGCTATTGTTAGTCTCAACGTTATTGACAACTCTTATGGATCCATCTCATCCCAATCCGGACCAACAACTAATCCGGATGGCAATGTGATCGCAAATTTCATACCCGCACAGAAAAGCGGAATTGCGATAATTAATGTATCAACAGAATATACCGATACCGGCTCCGGCTCTGTTTTCACGTCGTCCGCGCTGTTCGAACAAAATATTGATCATAACCGGCCGCACTCCGATTTCATCGACGCCCCTTTGCAGATTCCTGCAGGCTCATCTACCCAAATGAATATCACGTTCACCGATCGTTTCTCCAACCGGATCGATAATAAAAATCCTGCGGAGTCTCACGTTGTCAACCTCACCATGTCCGGGGCCGGGGGTTCTGGGATCTGGAATGGCGCAGGCTACGTGCCCGTGCTATCGGTGCCGACTGATGCAGAGGGTAACGTATCGGTGATGGTCAGGGTTTCAACCACTACCGGCAGCAATAACATCTTCATGGGCTCGATAGGTGACCTTACAAACGGCGACAGCAGGGATATCGAAGGCGTTTCCGACAGTACCCCGGTCACGATGTCGCAACTTCCACCATCTCCGACTTCATGGCCGGCCGACGGGACGCACGTCTTTAATCTCTACTACACCGTGAAAGACAAAAACGGTAATACGCTTGACGGAACGGATGTCTGGATCAACTCCTCCGCATCGGAATCCTTCCTGTCAACCACTTCGAACGGGGGAGTTGCCTACTCACAGTACGGCCCTAAAGATGTAACCGGAACGTATACGATTACTGCAAAGACGGTGAAAAATTCGAGTGTCCTGTGTACCGATACCGGAACCGTTGGCTATTGCAGCGAGACCGTTTCTTATTACAGCCAGGATCCCGTGGACATGATCCTGACCGCAAGTCCCCAGACCCTTGTGAGTCTCGATGTGGACGGGACCTCGCAATCGATCATGCAGGCCCGGGTAGTGGATGTATCGGGCAACCCGGTCGCGAACGAAACGGTAACGTTCTCGCCCGGGCCAGAAAGTTTCCCCGGGGCTCCAGGCGGGACTTATAATGAAACGACTCCTTCGAAACTCGTCCCCGGCACATCGCCGTTGAATATCCTGACTGACAGCAATGGGTTTGCAACCGTACAGTTTATTCCCGGTTCGTTCTCAACATTACGGAGTATCGGTGACTACAACGCGACAGCAACCGGAGTGCGAACGGTGACTGCCAGCTGGACAAATAAAAAAACAGGCGAGGTCAAGACCCAGAGTGTCACGTTCAACTGGAAAAACTACCCGTACCTCACGGTGACGTCTTCCGTTGATAAAACCAGTGCAAAAGTTGGAGATCCGCTCCGTGTAACTATAGTCGTCTCCGGAAACGGAGCGGCGCTCCAGCCAAAACCGATCGACGCCGTAATCAGTATGGACAGATCGGGAAGTATGTTGGAGAACAGTTCATCAGAACCCGACGATCATATGGTTACTGCAAAAAATGCGGCGTATACCTTCGCCTCATGCCTGACATACGGGAGAGACGATTTTGGCATCGTATCATTCGGAGATAACAGCGCAACGAACGGCTGGGTAAATTTATCCCCCACATCAAAAAAATCTTCCTGGGACTGGAGCAATGTCTATGGCTATTGGTATTGGGTAGGCGACGATACTGCCCCTACTTCGCGGAATAATTATGATAATAATAAATGTGGAACGAATTGTGATGGATCTCAGAGTTCTCCATATAGTTCTGTTTCTAGGTACCAGCTTTACCTGAATGCCCATTACAACAATGGAAATCCGAAAAATTACGGTACAACGAGCTTCGCCAGTACCGATCTCTCTCTCGCATCCCATTTGCTTACTGACGTTAATACCGCGCTGAATGGAATTGTTCCCGGAGGCGGAACACCGACCCGCGAGGGACTCTATGATGCCGTGAACATGTTCCCCGCTTCTTCTTCCGGACGGGTCCGGGCAATAATCCTCCAGACCGACGGTTCATGGAATACCGGTGGCGATCCGGAAGCCCTTACTAACACCGCGCCGGACGAAAGTTATGAGCCAACACGATTTACTGCTACCGGTCTCGGATCATCTAACAGTGTTATTACCTATGCGAATAACAGCAAGATTGCAATTTATACCATTGGTCTTGGTATAACGTCAGGGTCCTCTATGGAGAGCGCATTGAAACGCTATGCTGCAAACGATGCAGGCAAATACTACAGTGCCTCCAATCCTTCGCAGCTACCAGGAATATACACCGATATCGCTGGCCAACTGAACCAGCAGGCTGGTGGATCAACGGTTCTTGACCTGAAGATGGGGTCCATCACCGTTAATAACAGCGTCGTGAGTTCCGGACCTTACCTCAATTATACGGCTATTCCAGTTGGTGGCAGGCAGACTGGCGTGGATCCTGCTCACGATTCGACGTACGTCAACATGTACCACACGAACAAAGATGGTTCTAATACAAATTATTATACCTACACGAGGGACGATACCCGGAACTGGACCCAATCAAAGGAGTTGAATTTTTCCATCGGGACCATGAAACTCGGTGATACCTGGCAGACAACGTTCCAGTTTAACCTTACCCAGAATGGAACGCTTGTCCTTTTTGGTCCCAACACCGGTTCTACTATCTCATTCACCGACAGCTCTACGGGTCTGACACAGATATCAACACTTGATTCAAAGACAGTTTCTGTCTATCAATCGGCTGTAAACCAAGGTTTCGGTACAAAATCCCTCCTTGTTAACAATTTACATTTCATCGAAAGAAGCCCTGACCCGAATGTCTGGAGCATCCAGTGGGATACCACCTATAATGGTGCATCGAAAGCCCAGGAAACTGTCGAGTATCTCAGCAGCGAGCCGGGTTCGCAGTGGACCACCGTACCCGGAACCATTGCTGATAAATCCCCTTCGGCTCAACCCCTGACTGATACCCTTGATATCGATACTAGTACGTGGAAACAGGATGTCATGTATACTATCCGGGTCACGGCAACAGCGGCAAATAACGATGCAAGCCCTAGTTCGGCGTCCATCGTAAAAGCAAAGTCGCTCGCCACCGGGAACCCGTTCATCAAACTGGAATAATTTTTCGGTAAATTTTTTTGAGGTACCGAGCGCTGTTTTATTCCTGATGTTACCGTGATGGAATTTTTCCAGACTCTCTCTCGGAAAATTGCATACGAGAAAAAAGATTATTGTTCTGATAATTTTACGCCACAATCTTCGCGATCGGGATCTCAAGAATATCCTCAGCCCCGCATTCTTTCAATCTCGGGATCAGCTTGTTAACCATATTCTTGGGCACAACAGTCTGGATACTGTAATAATCAATGCCATGGAGCCTGCTGACCGTGGGCTTCTTCATAGCCGGGAGCGACGCCACGATCTTTTCCATGGACGCAGTCGGGACATTCATCGTTAAGAGAACCTTGTGCCGGGCGTCGATAACGCCGAACAGGAGCGTCCTGATCTCCTCGATCTCTTTCCGTTTTACCGGATCTGCCCAGCTTGCCTTGTTCGCGATGATAACCGTGTGGGACTCCATGATCTGCCCGATGATCTTGAGCCCGTTCTTGCGCAGGGTTGTACCGGTCTCGGTCAGGTCAACGACAACATCCATCAGATCCGGCACCTTTGCCTCCGATGCACCGTATGAATGGAAGAGCTGCACCGAAATCCCAAGACGCTCGAAAAATTTCCGTGTGAGCTCGGGATATTCGGTCGTCACCCGGCTGCCCGGCCGGATCTGGCTCACGTTCTCGATCGGTTCGTCCCGGTGGACCGCGACTACGATCTTGACATTGCCTTCGCCGGTTTTGCTGTACGAAAGATCGGCAACTTCAACGACATCCGAGTTCGTTTCGTTCACCCAGTCGAGCCCGGAGATACCGAGATCGAAGTACCCCTTATCTACGTACGTCGGGATTTCCTGAGGACGCAGGATCTTTATTTTTCCGATCCGGTCATCGGCGATACGGGGATTATAGTCCCGGTCGGTCCGTTTGACCTCAAGATCGGCCTCCTTGAAGAGCTGGAGCGTCTGCGCCTCAAGGCTGCCTTTCGGGAGCGCGATAGTAATCATATCGCTAACTGTTCGATGCAAAAAACGATAAAATGGTGGGGTTGGGCTATTCGAAGCTGTGGATGACGAGCCCGCTCAAGAGTTTGGGCTCGAACCACGTGGACTTTGGCGGCATAACGCCATTTTCGTCCGCGATCGAGAGGACAGTCCCGACCCGGACCGGCTGCATCGCAAACGCGAGCCGGAACTCCCCGCTGTCCACCAGCTTCTCAAGGTCCGCAACCGGTCGTGCCCCCCCGAGATACTGCAGCCGTGCATCGCCCCGGGGATCGGTGATGCCGAGCATATCTTCAAGGACATTCTTCTGGAGCACCGCGACATCGAGCGCTTCGAGCGGGGCTGCACGGGGATCGACCGGCCGGGTGCACTCATACCATTTTCCGCCGAGGTACATGTGTACGATATGACGACTCTCCGGATCCTTGATCTTCGGCCTGATGTTGAAACAGGATCCATCTATGGAACCGTACTCGCGGATCGTGAAACATTCCCCGATCCGCTTCATGAATGATTCCGGCGTGAAAGAACCGAGATCGGTGAGCAGCCTGCTGTATCCGTGGATCTTCACCCGGTCGTGGGCGAACATGACCCCCATGAACCGGGACACCTCACCGTCCGCGGATTTCCCGGCAGCGATGAGCCGATCGGCAACGTTGACCGCAGCCTTTGCCCGGTGATGGCCGTCAGCGATATAGAGCGAAGGGACCGCTGAGAACCGGGATTCAAGATTTGCAAGGGCTGCCTTGTCGGTGATCCGGAATATCTGGTGGACCTCTCCGCATTCGGTCGTAACTTCCGCGTCCGGTCCTTTCGCTTCATCGATGAGCTTCGCGATCGAGCTGTAAAGATCGCCGCTGTTCCGGTAGAGCAGCACAACCGGCCCGTTGTGCGCTTTTACGGCCTGAATATGCCGGGTGCGGTCCTCCTCTTTATCGTACCGGGTCTGTTCATGCCTGCGGATCCGGTTCTTCCGGTAGTCGTCTACGTCAAGACAGCAGCAGAGGCCAAGAAACACATCGCTGTTCTGGCGGACACGGTACAGGTACATGCCGGGCTCCGGGTCTTTCCTCAGCCTTCCATCCGCTTCAAGCGCAAGGAAATTCTCCTGTGCCCGCTCGTACACCCGTTCGTCGTACGGGGAGATCTCTGGTAGTTCTGCATCAGAACGGCTCACGCGCAGGAAACTTTCCGGGTTACGGGCGATGACAGCCCGTGCCTCTTCAGCGGTTACGACGTCATAGGGAACTGCAGCTATCAATAGCGCAGCAGAACGTTCGGGGCGAACCCCGGCAAAACGAAAGATCCTTACCATTTTTAGTATCCACCCACACCCGGAGAAGGGATGATAACGCTGTTCGTACAATGTGGCGTGATCGCATATATTTTCCCGGACCGGGCTAGGGAGTCCCTAAAAAAAAGCAGCCCGAAGAGTAAATTCTATGTCTGGTGAGCGCACAGGAATTATGCCCAACTAAAAATGCCAGAAGGAATCTCATGATCCGGCCACAGAGTATCGTACCCCCCGTTATGCCCGTCATACGCCGGGCCTTACCGGCAGATGTGCGGGCTGTCGCGGCGATAGAGACCGAATCGTTTGGCGACCCGTGGGACCAGGAAGTTTTTGCCGAGGCGCTTAGTTATTTCCCGACTACGTATTTTGTTGCAGTCATCGATGGAGCAATCGTCGGGTTCGTTGTAGGGGCGCTCGAAGACACCGGTGAAAATATCTACGGGCATATCTGCAACATCGCGGTCAGCCCCCCGTACCGGCACCGGGGGATCGGAGGTCTCATCGTGAGCCGGGTGGAGAACCAGTTCGCGCTCGAACTCGCGACCGGCGTCCAGCTCGAGGTCCGTGTCTCGAACAAAACGGCACAACGGTTTTACAAAAAGCGTGGGTACCGCGAAATTATTACCATCGCAAACTATTATGCAAACGGCGAAGATGCAATCCTGATGCTGAAGGAATTCAGGTTTTAGCGAAAACATCTGACCGCGACAGCTTCGTGGACTGCCGGCTATGAAATTCCGGATTTTTCTCTCCTGTCTCGTGCCCTAGTTTCGATTATATTTCCTAATCTTCAGGCTCTGTTAAAATACAAAAAAAATTGTTGACGTTGTGGAGGTCGGCGCAAATGTGAGCCCGGTAACAACTCACCCGCGACCGAGCTGCTGGTGTGCCCGCGCAAGGTGCTGGGCTGCAAGAGCCCCGATGAGGGAGAGTTCCCCTGCGAGGACCCCGGATGCGATGATCTCCGCGAGCTTTTTTGCATTTGCGCCGGGTGGGTTCCCGCTGCCGGCAACGCCGAGAATCTTCAGGCATTCCTGCTGGGTATCTACGCTGGTCCCCCCGCCGACGGTCCCGACCGGGAGCGAGGGCAGCGTGACGGCAACGTAAGCTCCGGTGTCCGTGAGATCGACAGTCGTCATGCAGGTGCTGCCGTCAATCGAATGGGCAGCGTCCTGCCCGCACGCGATGAACATCGCGGCAACGACATTGGCGGCATGGGCATTGAAGCCCATCGAGCCGGCCCGGGCAGAACCGATCAGGTTCTTCCGGTAGTTTACTTCGGCGAGTGTTTTTGCGTCGGTCTTGAGGATCTGAACGATCTGCTCGTGGGAAAGTGTGATTCCGGCAACAACACTCCTTCCCCGTCCCATGATGCTGTTGATGGCAGCTGGTTTCTTATCGGTACACATGTTCCCGGAGAGCGCGATGAGACGTGCCCCTGTCCCTTGTGCGATGAGATCGGCTACTTTTGCACTTGCGATGGTAACCATGTTCATCCCCATCGCGTCCTTGGTGTCGAATTCGAGCCGGACGAACACGCTCGTGCCGGCGATAAACGTGACGATATCGGTGAGTTTCCCGTGCGAGGTCGTGCTCTCGGCCGCCACCCGCAGTTCGTCTTTGTGCTGAGTTACCCAATCAGCGACGCGCTTTGCGTGGATCACGCTCTCGGCAGCAAAAACCGGGGCGCGTGTCATGCCGTCATGCAGTATCCGGACCTCGGCTCCCCCGGCTTTTGTGATCGCGCTGCATCCCCGGTTCACCGATGCGATGAGCGCGCCTTCCGTAGTTGCGAGGGGAAGGTAGAATTTTCCCTTCGCATACTCGCCCTGGACGAGCACCGGTCCTGCGACTCCGAGCGGTACCTGGATAGTCCCGATCATGTTTTCGCAGTTGCGTTTCACCACGCGCTCGACATCGATCGAGAAGATACCGACATTGTCAAGCGCGGCTCCGGTCTCGTTTTGGACAAACTCCCGCCGCACCCGGATCGCATCGAGTGGCGCGAGTTCCTTCTCGAGCTCATAGAGTTTCATAGAGCCCTCTTTCAGCTTCGCCTTGATGAGATTCTCTTTTCCGGTATCAGGACCGGACCCTGCCCCGCGGGTGGTACTCCCGCGATGCCCCGCATCGTCAGCCATGAATAATGGTACATCGTATAAATTTATGATACAGGTGGTCAGCGAAATGGTTGGGCAATGGTGCATGCGGGTACCCGCACGGGAGGGTGAGACGGTCCGGCAGGCGCTCATCCGCGAGGGGGCGCTCGATCATTCCCTGAAAGTCCGGAAGGACGGCCCCGCCCTTCTCATTCCGGTAACCGGCCCGCGCGAAGGTGCCGAGATGTGCGAGTTCGAACCCGGGCCTTCGCACAAGATTCTGCCCAGGCACGAGCTCGTAGGTGGGATCGCCATAATGCAGGAATGCGACGGCACCGGAGCCGAAGAGATCCTCGCTGCCCGCCAATCGGTTCACACGGTTGTGTGCGCTTCAAGCGAAGTCGAGGGCGAGTACCGGACCCGGGAGTTCGAGGTTCTTGCCGGGAAACCAACGACCCGGACGGAAGTCCCCGAGTACGGGCACCGGTTCATTGTCGATCTTTCACGGGCCTACTTCTCTGCCCGGCTCTCGTCCGAACGCCAGAGAATCCTTGAGCAGACCGGGACCCGTGAGATCGTTCTCGATATGTTTGCCGGTGTTGGTCCGTTCGCTATCACGCTCGCAGCCCGCGCAGCATTTGTTGTTGCAGCAGATCTCAATCCTCAGGCAATTGGCCTGATGATCGAGAATCTTGCGAAGAACCGGGTGAACAATGTTCTCCCGATGCTCGCGGACGCGCACCATCTCCCGGCGCTGCTTCCGTGGCAGTTCGACCGGATCGTGATGAACCTCCCGCTCTCCGGTACAGCCTTCCTGGGTGATGCATTCTGGTTGTGCAGACTTGGCGGCACGATCCATTTCTACTCGCTTGTTTCAGCTGAGGGGGAACATGCGGACACGATCGCGAATTTTGGCGGCACAATCCTGGCTGAACGGGTTGTGCGTTCCTATTCGCCAGGCCAGTGGCACGCTGCGTACGATATTGTTGTTCGTGGAAAAGACTAAATTTTTTTTCGGCTTCTGTTCTCGAATTTGTGAGTGTGGAAATTGTCAGATCCCCCGGTCACCATAACATTCATAGCAACGAAAATCGATGACATCTCCGTTATGGCGCGCAGGGTTTCACTCTATATCGCGAGCAGTCTCGATGGTTACATCGCCAGGATGGATGGCCGGGTTGACTGGCTTTTCAGTGACGCCGATTACGGGTATACGGAATTTCTCCGGGGTATCGGCACGATCGTCCTCGGCCGGAAGACGTACGACCAGCTCCTCACTTTTGGTGACTACCCGTATCTGGGAAAGGAAGTGTTCGTCGTCTCCCGCTCCCGGGCCGGCGAACGGGATGAACACGTCAGATTTGCGGGTCCGGAGATCGTGGGGATGGTGCGATCTCTCAAGGCGGGCGATGGGAAAGGGATTTGGCTTGTCGGTGGTGCACAGCTTGTCCGGCTCTTTATCGTGGAGCACCTGGTCGATGAGATCATCGTCTCTATTCATCCGATTATTCTTGGCTCGGGTATCCCTCTCTTCCTCCCACAGGAGAGAGAAACGCCGCTCGTGTTCACGGGCTGCGAGAGTTTCAGCAGCGGCCTTGTGCAGCTGAAGTACACCGTAAGGAATTCTCGATAAACGAAAATCCCGCGGAGCCCGGTTGTTGGGACAATGGTAAAATAAAACCGTCCGATGACTGGTACGGTATATGGGGCGAGGACTTTTTCTGTCCCTCTCTTGACCTTTGAGGAAACGAAAAAAGAAGATTATTCCACCGGCACAAACTTCGTGCCGTAGTGGATGATACCGCTCTCGCCATCGGTGGCGATCCTGCGGAAGGTACTCTTGACCCGCATGCCGATCTTCACATCTTTCGGGTCGACAATGATCTGGGTTGTCATCTGGGGACCTTCATCGAGCTTGATGATAGCAAGCACGTACGGGCCCGCGGATGCGAACTGGTCCGGGGCGGTCTGGATGGTCGTATGGGTGACGACCGTGCCAAAGCCCGAGAACTTGTGGTCTACGATCTTGCCGTTCCTCCGGCAATCGGGGCAGAACGTCCGCGGCGGGAAGAAATGCCTGCCGCAGGTCTCGCACTTCGTGCCGATGAGGTTGTACCTCTGGGGAATCTTTCTCCAGAATCGTGCTACGGTCATATTAGTCCCTCCCAAGTATATGGACGGCAACCGTTGCGCCGGTGCCGCCGACATTGTGCGTCATGCCAACTTTCGCGTTGTCGACCTGGCGCCTGCCCGCGTCGCCGCGAAGCTGGGTGACGATCTCGTATACCTGCTTGATGCCGGTCGCCCCGACCGGGTGGCCGCATGCCTTGAGGCCGCCGCTCGTGTTGACCGGGATCTTCCCCCCGAGAGCCGTTTCGCCGTCAGCGGTGAACTTGCCCGCCGTTCCTTTCTTGCAGAACCCGAGGTCCTCGATCGCACAGATCTCCGCGATCGAGAAACAGTCGTGGACTTCGACCATGTCGATATCCTTGTGGGTGAGTTTTGCCATCTTAAATGCACGCTCACTCGCGGCTATCGTTGCGTCGAGCGTGGAGATGTCGCGCCTGTCGTGGAGAGCGATGGTATCGCTGGCCTGTGCAGTCGCGAGGACCCGGATGGGCGTGTCGGTGAACTCCCGTGCACGCTCGTACGGGGCCACGATTACAGCCGCAGCGCCATCGGTAATGGGTGAACAGTCGAAGAGCCTCAAGGGATCTGCGACCATCGTGGATCTCAGGACTGTCTCGAGCGTGATCTCCTGCGGGAACTGGGCGATCGGGTTCCGGGCGCCGTTATAGTGGTTCTTCACCGCGACCTGCGCGAGCTGCTCGCGGGTCATGCCATAGCGGTGCATGTAGTCCTGTGCTATCATGGCATAGAGGCCGGGGAATGTCGCGCCGACAAACCCTTCCCACTCGCGGTCGGCCGCGCCGGTGAGGGCATCGGTGCTGACGCCGGGCTCGACATCGGTCATTTTCTCGACACCTGCCGCGACCACGATATCCTCGTGCCCGCTTGCGACTGCGATCACAGCCTGCCGGAAGGCAAGACCTCCCGATGCGCAGGCTGCTTCGACACGGGTTGCCGGGATGTGCCGGGTCGCCATGCCCGCGTAGTCCGCGATGAGGGCACCGATGTGCTCCTGCTCGACGAACCTGCCGGCGCTCATGTTCCCGACGTACATCGCGTCGATCTTCTCGCCCGAGAGCTGTGCATCATCGAGCGCGAGCGCACCTGCCTCGACAAAGAGGTCACGGAACGAGCTCGACCATTTCTCACCGAACGTGGTGCAACCGATTCCGATAACTGCTACGTCTCTCATGATTGCATCACCAGTTTGCCCTTATGTTTTGCATATCTCGCGTAATCGAGATAGATCGGGTTTTTCAGGAGCTGTTCGACACTGGGTGCCGCATCGCGCTTGAACTTGCCGGACTTGATCTCGTCGGTGACAACGATGTCGAACGCGTCGCTTCCCGCACCGGATCCGAACGAACAGACAAAGATCCTGTCGCCCGGTTTTGCGATATCCAGCGTTGCCGCAAGGCCGATAGGCGATGCGCCCGAGTACGTGTTGCCGAGCCGGGGCACGACAAGGCCCGGCTTGATCTGTTCCGCAGTGAACCCGAGAGTCTTTGCGACTTTCTGCGGAAACTTCGCGTTCGGCTGGTGGAAGATCGCATAATCGAAGTCCTTCGGGGTCTTGTTGGTCTGCTTCAGCAGGAGCCGGCTTGCGCCTTCTACGTGCTTGAAGTACCCCGGGTCACCGGTGAACCGGCCCCCGTGGCGGGGATAGTCCTGGCCTTCCCGGCGCCAGAAGTCCGGCGTGTCGCTCGTGAACGAACAGGTGTGGAGAATCTCTGCGATTGGGTCATCGTTGCCGATGAAGAACGCGGCTCCTCCCGCTGCGGCGGTGTACTCGAGTGCGTCGCTCGGTGCACCCTGAGAGACATCGGATCCGATAGCGAGTCCGTACTTGACCATACCGCTCTTGACAAGACCCATGCAGGTCTGGATCGCTGCAGTCCCTGCTTTGCAGGCGAACTCGTAGTCCGCGGCTGTCATGCACGGCGTCGCGCCGATGGCCTCACCCACGGTACATGCCGTCGGTTTTACCGCGTAGGGGTGCGATTCGCTCCCTACGTACACTGCGCCAATCTCTTCCGGGTTTAACGCCCGGCGCAGGAGTCCATTACGTGCGGCTTCGACCGCAAATGTCGCTGCATCCTCGTCAAGGTCGGGAACGGATTTCTCAAAAACGCCCAGACCGCCGGTAATATCTGCGGCATTCCCGCCCCAGACCCGTGCGATCTCCTCAACCTTGATCCGGTATCTCGGTATGTAAACACCGTAAGTAACTATACCTACCATTCTTTATCCCTCAAAGTACTCACGATTTTGTCAATATCCATGCCTGTGCACATGACGGTGATGCGATCGCGTTCGGCCATCTTCTCAACAATCGGGTGGACCTCGGAGGCAACGATTCCCTGGAGGATCACGCACCGCGGTTTGAACGGAGTGACCCGGATCGCAACCATCGGCGATTTCCCGGTCGAGACGTTCGTGAAGATCAGTGCACGCTCCGTGCTCCAGCCGTAGATACGATTGAATTCATCGGAAGAGAGCTGCATGATCGCGTTCAAACTGTTCACGACCGTGTAGCCGAAGATGACTTGATCTATCGATCCACAGAGAAGTGAACACCCGATCGACTCGGAGAATTCCCTGAGCTGGACAGGATTGTCGTACTCGTGAAGATCGTAGATGACGTCATCAACGACGCCGGAAAAAAGCATGGATGAAAATTTCTGGATTTGTTTACCACCATTCTCCTCGTCCATTGCGAGGAGCGTGTCGACAATCTTGCCGACAACGGCAGTCCCGGGACTTTTTCTTCTTCCGCTCTCGTAATCGCTGATCACGGACGGGGAGACGCCGAGCCTGTCCGAAAGGACGCCCGGTGCGATCTCGAAGTTCATACGCCACTTCTTCAGCGCATGCCCCGGTGAGTCCGACAGCGTTATCTCGCCCGCCATCTTTTCAGCGAGCTGGCTCCGCTTACCGGATTTCATGGTTAGTTAGAACGACCCGGCATGTTAAATAATTAACGAACATGGCTTCGACAGTTCACGAACACCGGCGGGGCTTTCCCGGAGAGCAACCCATAAATAAGAAGCATCTCAATTCTGATAAGCATGATACCAGCGGAGGATCTCCAGTGTCTCAAGGCGATTGCAGTGCGGGGTGGGTGCCATGGTCCGGTATTCGTCTCCACCCAGAGCATCGGCGAGATGCTCGCGATCAGCCAGCAGACGGCGTCGCGGCGGCTCAAGGGGCTTGAAACAGCAGGGTTCATCACGAGAACAATGGCAGCTGACGGCCAGCACGTCACCGTGACCAAGGTCGGTGAGGAAGTGCTTCGGAAGGAACACCAGGAGTACTGCCGGATTTTTTCTGAAGGCGACAAGAGTTATCTTCTGAACGGATCCGTGGTCAGCGGGATCGGCGAAGGTAAATATTACATGAGTCTTGGCCCTTACAAGGAGCAGTTCGCTGCCTGCCTCGGCTTCGAGCCGTACCCCGGCACGCTCAATATCCGTCTCGCGCCTTCGAGCATGACAGTGCGGAAGAAAATCGATGCGCTCGACTGGACACGGATCAAGGGTTTCTCCACGGACGGCAGAACCTTCGGCGACGCCAGGTGTATCCCATGCCGCATCGGTACGATCAAGTGCGGAATCGTGGTGCCCGGCAGAACGCACTATCCTGACGATCTCGTTGAAGTAATCGCACCCATTGCCCTCCGCAGGAAGCTTGGCGTTGAGGACAATGACAGTGTCAATGTCGAGGTCGGGCTATGATGGAAGATGCGCTGGCAGCTCTTCGAGACGGGAAGTTCATCCTTCTCTACGATTTCGACGACCGTGAAGGAGAGACCGATTTTGCGATCCGTTCCGATGTCGTGACACCCAGGGATATCGTCCGGATGCGCAAGGATGGCGGCGGCCTGATCTGCACCGCGGTTCACCCGGTTGCCGCACAGCGCCTCGGCCTGCCCTTCGCAAGCGACGCGCTCCGGGCGATCGCGGTTGCCGAGCGTGAAGGCGACATCCCGTACGACCGGAAGAACCATTCTTCCTTCTCGCTCTGGGTGAACCACCGGAACACCTTCACTGGTATCACCGACCGGGACCGGTCGCTAACCGTGAACGCTATTGCCGAGCAGGTGAAACGTGCCCTGAATGGAGGCGGCGTAGACTTCCATGAGACGTTCCGGACACCGGGTCACATGGCTCTCCTCCGGGCCGCGGATGGGCTCCTCGACCAGCGGAAAGGCCAGACCGAACTTTCGGTCGCGATGGCCGATATGGCCGGTATCACGCCTTCGATCACGATCTGCGAGATGCTGGACGATGAATCCGGCTATGCACTCTCAAAGGCCGATGCGAAGCTTTATGCACGGAAGCACGGGCTTGTGTTCGTTGAAGGCAACGAAGTGCTGGTCGAGTGGGAGAAGAGGAAAAATAAGAAGTAATCTTTGCCCATTATTTTTCATACATTCTCTTCCGAGCGATCTATCGCGGCTTTCGTTTTCATGGAGTGGCTAGGACTCGCCGGTCTGGTTTAAAACACGTTATTGTTTGTGAGGAATTGCACCATATCCCGCGTTTTCACTGTACCACACAAACATCAAAACAAATGGTTGGTCCATGGCCATGGGTACTCGCGACCCTCAGCCAAAAAATATCCGGCGCGACTCAGATCGGTCCAAAATATTTTTTTGCCTCAGCTCATATCGCGATAAAAAAATTTCTATCGCAACTCAAGTCGCGGCAAAAAAAATTTGGCGCGTACCCGATCGGGCCGAAAATTTTTGTGTGACCTCTCACGAAAATACCGCACACCATCGCTTAATCTATTCGGAATGGGAAGTCAGGCATGGCCAGAATTCTTTCCAGCCCGGGTCCAACCGGCTTAAAAATATTTTTGGCCCGTACTCAATCGGTTCCAAAAATTTTCTGAAGCGATCCGGATCGGTTCAAATAATGTTTGATTTGTAACCGTTCGGACCGGAAATATTTTTTAGCCGCAGGACCTGGCCAGCAAGAAAGATCCAATACGGACTTTCAGAAGCCTGGAATTTCAATGAGGCCGGAAAAATTTTTAACAGCCTCGAATCCGGAAAATCAGCAGATTGTGTACCTTGTTATATAGAAATCAAATCTGTGGTGCAAACCGGGATGCTGCATCACTTCGCGGGAATTACTCAGGAACAAAAAAAATTACATCTTGATCTGCGCAAGCGCATCGTACGCCATCTTCCGGTACACAACCGGATCGATTGTAGGGTACTGCTCCTTTGCCTTCACGATATCCGGTGACGTGCCGGTCGCAAGCTGATCGAGCCGGTCCAGAGTCCGGGCAGCGGCATCAAGCGTCCAGAGGTCCCGGGTCTCCTTATCCACGACCGTGATCGACTCGACCCGGACCGAAACAAGGAACGATCCGTCCGGCTTCTGGTACAGGTTGGGCTTACCGATGACCGCGACAAACGCCGGTGTTTCCACCTTGGCGAGCTGCTGCATTGCCTCGGGCTGGTAGCTTCCTGCCATTATGAAGAACGTGCCGGTCGGATCGACCACGCGGCCCCGGTAGAAGACGTTCTGCTCGCCCTGCCGTTGCTTTTCGGTCAGGGTTCCGACCAGGAATATCCGGTTGGACCGCTCACCGGTGGGGAGGAGTACGAACGTCGGGCTCTTCTCGTCTTCGCCTTCGCGGAACTGGTGCCGGCACTCGCGGAGCTCAGCGGCAAAGACCCGGCGTGCAGGCTCGCGCTCGAACGCCCCATCCCTTCGTCCCATGTCCCGGGCGTTCATGCTCATGATGAGCCTCCGGCACGATTCAGCAGGGCTGCATGTTCGCCGCTGTCGAACTTCGCGCGCTCGCACGAATTCGCAAGGAGCCGGTTATCGATCTCCCGGCCTTTGCACGTGATATACCGGCCGAGTACCAGATCCCGCATCTGGAGGAACACTTCGTCCATACCCAGCGGGTTGTTCTCGGCGATTTCCTTTGCAGCATCGAGCGTGATGCCGGTTAATGCTTCGACCGCATCGCGCTGAAGGAGGATATTGTGGGTTTTCTCCCCGTCATCCAGCCAGCCCTTGATCCGGAGATCGTAGTGGAAGTTCGGCTGGATCTCGTGCACCGGGCAGTAGTTCTGCCGCGAGAGCGCCCGGTTGCATCCTTCGACCGGGCAGCGCTTGATGATTCCGGAACCCGGTGCAATATGGACAATAGCGCCCTTGACCGAGGCCTCACCGCCGCTCACCGGGATGTCTGCCTCTTCCTGCATGATCATCGCGGTGTTGAGGTTGAGGGAGAGTCGGCCGTTGAACTCATCGACCTGTGCGTAGTAGATCGCATAAACTCCGCCGACCGTGAGCATCTCCTTGCCCGGCTCCTTCCAGATAACAAATTTGATCGTGCCGGTCTCATCGCCAAGCAGGCCGGACTGGAGCATCCGTTCGTGCGATGCGTCCCATTCCTGCACGACCTTGGCGCGGACGCTGCCGATGCCGACATGCAGGTCCTTGATCGGTGTGGTCGAGGGTATGAGTGCCCGTTCCTCCGAGCTGATATCCTTCACAGTCGTTCCCGAGTGGATTTTCAGGCTCGCGACACCCTTGTATTCGTCCACGACCGCAGACTCGATCCGGTACCACGAGTCCACTGCCATTGCCGGGGCATTCGACTTTGCCCACGCCACAAAACGTATTGCGCCCGATTCGTCCGCGATCACGCCGCTCTGGGCGATCGAGGGCGAGGGGGGTGTCGATACGGAAACTATCTTTCCTTCGATCGTCACCCATTCACCGGGCACCGCGTCGGTGATCTTCTTTTCTTCCGTGCCCCCACTACTCTTTGCGGCACCGCCGGTCCCGAGTGCTGGCACATTGAACTCTTTTGCGAGTTCGTTCGTCACGCTGCGCTCAGCCTCTGAAGGCTGGACACCAAACTCGTCAATAAGCCGGCGGAGTTTGGTCTCGATCATCTTTGAATCGACTTCGGATCCTTTCTGTGAGAACTTTCGGGAGATTCTTTCTGCTGTTTCGGAATAATCCATTTCATACATCTCCAACTAGACAAAAATTTTCTTATTCCTTATATTGCACAGTGCGTGATGTGAAAGTGTCGGAATGATCCCGGCACTGGAGATTCTGCCCCTTGTTCACTATGGTGAAGTTTATGATTCAGCAGGGCGACATAGTGTGCTATGGCTGAAATCAATGCAGACAGTACGATCTACGATCTTCTCAAGGCAAAGCCCGAAGCGACCGAAGCGCTCTTCAAGTTCGGCATGGGCTGTGTTGGCTGTGCGATCGCCCGGGGCGAAACCATCCGCGAGGCCGCAGAAGCCCACGGTATACCCCTGCCCGAGCTCCTCAAGGCACTCGACATCAACGAGAAGTAGATCTTCTTTTTGCCGGGCGAAGGATAACGCCCGGATACTATCTTAATCTTTTCTTACGGGGAACCGGTCCCGAAGTCGTTTTAGTTCCCTGAGCGATGCCCCCGGGAATCTTTTTATGTAGTCAGTAATCGCGGGTTCGTGCAGGAGCGTGCATCGCGCGCAGTTCCAGATTTTTCCACCTGCCGAGCTTTCCGCCCACTGGCCGAGGTTTTCATCCTTGCACGGGTAGAAGGGGCAGTAACAGAAATCGCAGCGCTGGCCGGGAAAGTGGCAGGGAAAGTACGGGCAGCTCTCCGGTGTCCACTCGACCCAGTGTTCACCCTTGAACCGGCTGAAAATAAAAAATGCAGGCCGGTCCTGCGGCGCCATGTTTGCCTGTTCACAGCGCCGAACCGCTTCCGGCACACCATGGAGCACCGCTTCCCGCACCCGTCGCCCGGCGTCTGTCATCCGCCCGGCGCTCTGGTGCTTTACCGGTCCTTCACAGGCCGTTATGATTGCGTCTGTCGCTATGCCAGAGATTACGCGCCCTGAAGCGAGAAGTGCTTCTGTTTTAGCCCCCGCTGCAACGAGGATCATCTCAAGCAGGGCAGAATCTTCCATGCCTTCCGCACTATAAACAATAATGTCGAACGGGTTGTCATCCTCATCCGGCCTGCAACCCTTTAACCCTGCCGTGATGAAGACAGTGACGAAGTCGTACTGGAGCACACAGAGCTGATCGATGGGGACGATGGTCAGAAGTCCCAGAAAACCGTGATCGATACCAGCACCTGATGCGACAAACCCGAGTTTACGCTCCGGATCTTCGTGGCTCCGGTACGGCGGGACCGAGTGGATGAGAAGCGTCGAGACAGAACGTATACCATTTGTGATTCCGTTGCTTACAGCGCGGAACGACCCGCGAATAAAAAGAGTACTGGAATCGAGATAATATCTCATGCGACCGAGTAACGTGTCCGGTCTTTGAGTTCCTGCTGCTTCCCGGCGTTCCAGCCGGAGACGTCCTGCAGGTAGCCGGTAACCCTGCTGACCTGCACGACATCATGCGAGCCGCACTCGGGGCAGACCGGCTTGCCGCAGAGCGGACAATATTCGATACCCGATATGATCTCGTGCGTGCACTTACAGTGGTCAAGAGGGCACATGACCTCGAGATGTGTCTCACCGCAGTTGGGGCACGGGCTCTCTTCAACGATAAGGTGGCAGGTGTGGCACTTGTATTTGCGTTCCCCTTCCGGGATATTATCGATTTTCTGGTATTTTTTTGCCAGGTTCTGTTGTTCTGCCGTCCAGTCCATACTAACTACATGGCACGACTGACTAATAAACTTTTAGACCGTCTCCTGAATCGGATTTGCATTTGCGGTACTCTTAAGCGCGCACAGGCGGATTAGGTCTCAAATCGGGATTTTTTTTGAAAAAGAACAAATGTTTTATCCCCGAAATCTGAAAAGCCGGGGTTTTTGGATCGCGATTCTCCGCAATCCTTACATATTAAATCATGCCGAAACAGCCGGAAAAGATCAGGTTGAGTTTGTTTTGCCAGCTGCTGATCCCGGCTGCACCTTCCGGATATGGGCAAATTGCTCCGCAGCGGCTTTTGGATCCTGCGCTTCGTAAATCGCCCGCCCTACGATGATCCCGTCGACCATGCCGACTATCGCGTCTGCATCGCCGCCTTGTGCGCCGACGCCGGGAGAGAGGATTTTTTTGTTGCCGATAAAACTGCGGAGGATCTTCACCCGCATCGGGCGCGTGGCCGGGGCGATGATCCCATCTGCCCCGCACTCAACCGCCATACGGGCTATGTGTTCTCCGACACACCCGTGGAAGAACTCTGCCCCCCCCGGATGGCTCATCTCAGCAACGACATAGCAGTCGCCGCCATGATTGCGTGCGGAATCGACACATGCCTGGACCGAGTCCTTGCCGGTGAATCCGTGGCATATGATGCCAGAGAACCCGGCCGAGAAGACCTGGTCGGCGATGAGTTTGTTCGTATTTGGGATATCGGCTACCTTGAAGTCGGCGACAAGTGGGAGTCCGATCTCTTTCAGTTCTTTGGCAATGGAGAGACCGGTTGAGAGGATAAGTGGGTACCCGAGCTTTATCGCGTCAAGATGAGGTGCGCAGGCCTTCGCAACAGCGATCGCGTTCTTCCGGTCCATTACATCCAGTGCGAGGATCAGATCAGCCATGGTGCATCCGCTCCGTCACTGCCGCGATGAGAACCGGCAGCGTGATTGTCGCGTCGCCGTACACTGTCACAGCCTGTGCCTCTTCGGTGATCTTGCCCCACGAACGGGCTTCGTCCAGCGTCGCGCCCGAGAGCCCGCCAAGATCGGGTCGGTCACCGGTCAGCTGTACTGCATAATTGAATCCGTTCGGGGTCATGAGCATGCTCTGGAGGATGAAGTTTTTGGGCACGCCCCCTCCGACCAGCATCGCCCCTGCTTTTTGCGCAGTGAAACATTTGTCCATAAGCGCCGGCATATCGGCAAACGCGTCGACCGTTACGTGGTTGGTCTGGGAGAAGAGCCAGTACTGGAGGCCGATCATCGAGTCCTGCACCGCGGGACAATAGACAGAGATATCCTTGTGAGCAGCGGTGTGAAGGATACCGGACTTGAGGTGCGAGCCGATGTGCCGGAGGAGGGCCGAGATGGAGATTCTGCTCTCCGGTTCGAGTTCGGTAAATACGCCCTGCATGAATTCCTCAAAATGCTCGAACGCTTCGTTCGGGAGGTAGACATCGTATATCCGGTTGATCTCGTCGTGCCGGAGCTCGATGTCATCGCAGAACGCCGTGCCGTGGAAATGCTTGCAGCCTATTGCCTCGATAATGTCGTGCGTGAGGTTCGCGCCGGTCGAAACGAGTACATCTATGTGTCCTTCGCGAATGAGATCGGAAACGATCCCGCCCATGCCTGCCGGCACCATTGCCCCCGCGAGACCGAAGAACTTTGTCGTCTCCTTGTCGCGGAGCATGTTCTCGTAGATATTTACAGCACGGTACAGTGCACCGCCATTATACGCGCCGGCTCTTCCCATCGCATCGATGAGTTCGCCGACCGTCATTCCCGGCTTCACATGCAGCTGGGCGACCGGCTCATCGCATGGTTTTGACATGATCCTCCAATAGTGTTGCAGATATTGGTGCTGGTGAGAGATAATTTTGTTTGGAAAGAAAAAAGTTCACGAAATGCAGCCCCATTATTCTTTACACATCAAAAAGAAAGATTCCTTATGACAAGTTGCAGTATTTGCGGAGCTTCGAAGGCTCAGATTATGGGAATTGCCGGGGCTGTACTTCTTATTATCGGGTGTTTCCTCCCGTTGTTTTCTGTCACCGTCCTCGGGAAGACTATGTCAGTCACGTTTTTTTCGGCCGGGTTTAACATTTATGGGGGAGCACTGACCCTGACATCCATTGCAATTCTTGGGCTTCTCATTGCAAAGAAAATTCCGGAATCACAGGGAGCCGGGATTGCAGTCTTCATTACGATCCTTGTTTTTTTCATGGATGCGATCGCCGGTTATAACGGGATTAAGGATATGGGAATCGTCGCATCGTTTGCTGCAGGATTTTTCAGTTTCGGGTATGCATGGATCGTTCTGTTTGCCGGTGCAATCCTCGCTGTCGCGGCGCCGTACGCTGAACGATTGTAAGAGCTTAATGACGTTCGCGGGAGAATTCCCGCAATGTTCATTTTTAAATTTTTTCGTATAGTTCCGGGCGACAAGGTCGCTCATCTTACCGTCGCAAGGACCGGGCCAAAAAGAACGTCCGGTACTCAGAAATGGGAGTTATTCCGGTCGTACCCTGATCTCCATCTCTGCTATTCGCTCGTACGCATACGCTTTCTTGCTCTGCGTCCACCGATCGAAAACAAGCGACTGGAATGGCTGCCAGATCGTTACCCAGCAGAAAATCACAAGCACCTGCTCGAACACCTCGGCAAGGGGATTTCCCTTGAACTGCGAGCACACTGCGATCCCGATGAAGGAAGGAATACACACGGCAACAGTGAGCCGGAATTCCCGCAGGCCGACACGCTCGATCAGCCTTGCATTCCGGCGAATTTTTTTCGCACGGAGCAGAAAGTGCGAACGGATCGCTGATGTAATTGCAGCCGGTTGGACGGAGGTCAGATCTGCAGAAGGAAAGATAATCTCGAGTTCATTGCGCTGATCCTTCCGGTATCCTTTCGACACTTCCAGGACCTCCCGGAAGATCTGATCCTCTGCCCGGTCCGAAAGTTCCCTGCGATCCTCCGGAGATGGATCGTCTGCATCGTAAAAATGGGCGAGGGTCCTGAATGGAACCGATGCCCTCATCGCTACTGTCTCGTTTCTTCCCGACATTAAGAAAACCCTGAGTATACTGATTGTTACCCAAGTTGCGGGATAATCGTTTGCACTTTGGCTTTAATGGATTCCCGATCGAATGATTCCAGTTCCGCCCGGAAACGTTTCCGACTGTTCTTTATGGAGACAGATCAACCTCCTCCTGCTGAGTTGGTATCATGGCTGAATCCGCTACTCAAAAAATGACTCCGAAGGAACTGATGATCGTGATTGTTATCGCGCTTGGCTCGTTCATGGCCGGTCTCGATGCAACGATCGTCAATATCGCGCTTCCTGCCATTGCAAAATCGTTCGATGTCTCAACAGTGACCGTGTCATGGGTACTCAACGCGTACCTCATTATTCTCGTGAGTCTCCTGCTCGCGGCGTCGAGACTCGGGGACATGAAAGGGTACCGGAATATTTTTCTCGGGGGATTTGCCATCTTCACGGCGGGATCCGCGCTTTGCGGACTTTCCCCAACGATCGACATGCTCATCCTCGCAAGGATGGTCCAGGCCGTTGGTGGAGCCGTCATATCAGCGCTCGGAGCTGTCATGGTCACCTCTTATCTGTCAGCTTCCCTGCGGGGGCAGGCGCTCGGGCTCGTTGCCATGTTCACCATGCTCGGCGCTGCTCTCGGCCCGGTTGTCGGTGGATTTTTGACGAGCGCGTTTAGCTGGCAGTATATCTTCTTCGTGAACCTGCCAGTCGGAATTATTGCAATCCTGCTTGGCATACACATCCTCCCGCAGACCGCGCCCACAGCTCCCCGGGCAAAGCTCGACATCCCCGGTGTCCTGCTGGTCTTCGTTGCGCTCGGGTCGCTGATCATTGGTCTGACCTCGGTCCAGGGCAATAACGCGACCTTGGGGATGATCGCCCTGATCGTATCGGCAGTATTCTGGCTCCTGTTCATCCTCCGGGAACGCCGGGCCGGTGAGCCCCTGGTCAACATCAGCCTCTTTACCAATCTCCGGTACTCGCTCCAGAACGTGAACGTGCTCCTGATCCAGATGGCAATGGCCGGGGTAATGGTCATCATGCCGTTCTATCTCGAACTCGTCAAAGCGATTCCCGCGGACAATGCCGGCACGATCCTGCTCGCGCTGCCGATCGGCATGATCCTGACCGCTCCGCTCGCCGGAAAGATCTCGGACGTGATCGGAACGAAAAAACCGATCATTACCGGTTTTCTGATCTGTGCGATTGCCCTCTTCCTCCTCTCCACCATCTCTGCACGGACAAGCGTGGGCCACATCGGCATCTACCTCTTCATTCTCGGGGCCGGTACCGGTGTTGCATTCTCTCCGCTGAACAGCGCTGTAATGGGTGAATGTTCAGCGAAGGATCGCGGGTCAACGAGCGGGCTTGTCAAGATGATGACGAACCTCGGATCCTCACTCGGGGTAGCTGTCGTTATGCTCGTTGGAACGATTGCTGCAGGGCCAAAACTTGTCGCGGTCTCCGCACATTCGATCCCCCCGGCAGATCTCGCGAGTGCGTTCGATGCCGCTTTCCTCTTCTGCATGGGACTGGAGGTTCTGGGGATTATCCTGATGCTCGCAGTCGCAGAGAAAGAGCCTTCAGGAGAAAGCTGCGGCGAGGTGGGGATCGGGTTCTAGGACCCGACACCTGTTCCTTCCCTATCAGCATCGTTATTTTCCCGGGAGCGAACTAGTACAGCGATGCCAGAACCGGATGTCGCTTCCGATATGGATATGGATGGTGCTTCATCCGGACCGATGGAAATTGCCCTGCTCCACGATCTCACCCGGTGGCGCGAGCAGCTCGCACGGAGCATCGCGAGAAATAACCTTGCGCTCCGCAGCGAACAGATCGCAACCGCTGTCAACCAGATCATCTTCCGGCTCCTCTTCCTCCGGATTGCTGAAGACCGCAGTCTCATCAGTGCGGGAACTTTTCGGAATATTGCGACTGAGGTTGATTCGTACCGGATCCTCCTCCATCGCACTCAGGCGCTTGACGATCTTTTTCACGATCTCTTCCTGCCAACCCATTTTACCGGACCGGAACCGGCTGGACTGATGGACCATCTGGTTATCGAAGAAACCGTAATGCAAAAGATCGTTGGCCAGCTCAATGCACCGGATCGCAGGTACGATTTTGCGAACATCAGAACAGAAGCGATCGCCAGGGCTTTCGGGCAGTACCTCCGTTGTACTGTGCGACGGTCAGCTACGCACCAGGCTGGTATTGTCGACACCCATGATGAGACTCACTCAAGATCCACCCGGTGTCCTGGCGATGACGTAGTCGAATATTTGGTGCGAGGTACCCTGAATACCGCCATTACCAACCGGTCGCGACGGGAAGTTTTACCCTTACGCATTGCCGACCCGGCGTGCGGGGCGGGTCTCATGCTGCTCAATGCCTTCAGCTGTCTAGCTGAAACACCGGGTCGGAACCGGCCCGGTTTCGAAGAACGGAAACAGGTGCTGGTGGAATCGGTCCACGGAGTGGATGCAAACCCTCATGCGGTCGCGATCACCCGGCTTCTGCTCCTGTTCAAACTCTGCGAAGGTGAGGACGCCCGGACTCTTCCCGGGGATTTTTTTATGGTTACCCGCGCGGTTCTGCAGAACCTCTGCATGACCATTCGGAACGGGAACGCGCTCATCGGCCCGGACATTGTCCATGACGAATCGCGGGCATTCTGCCCGGTACGGGAACGTTACCAGCTCAACACCTTCGAATGGCGGAACGGTTTCCCGGAAATCTTTGCTGCCGGTGGTTTCGATGGTGTAATCAGCAATCCTCCCGATGGACCGCTCGATCGGCGGGAATGGATCCAGCAATACTTCCAGCAGAATTATTCTGCATATGATCCGGCAGTTGATCGTTCGGCCTATTTTGTTGAAAGAGGAATCTCGCTTCTGCGGACCGGGGGGGCGCTCGGTTATTGTATGAGCGATCGCTGGCTCCGGGGCCGGGAGGGTACCGGGCTGAGATCGGTTCTCCTCAGGACTCAGCTCGAAGAGATCGTTGACTTTGTTACCATCGGGAAGAGAACCGGCCCGGAACTCTGTGTTCTCCGGCTGACAAACCGGCCCCCCTCAAGATCATTCACGGTCACTCTGGCGGACCCGGGTTTGTCAACCAATGAGACACCTCGTGTTTCGGGAACCCTCGCGGAGTTTATTGCAGCGCGCCGGTTTCCGGTTGATCAGTCATCGCTCGATGCGGGAGGGTGGGCACTACGGGATACCCGGCGGGAAAAGATCCTCGCAAAGGTACGGAGATCGGGGACAGTACTCGCGGACTATGTAATGGATCAGGTCTTCTCCGGCGTCACGATCGCTCCGGACGCTCCGTTCGTGATTAACGAGACGATGAAGATCCAATTAATCCAGGAGGATCCGCGGTGCAGACAATTCATCCGGCCACTGCTTTCCGGAAACGAAATCCAACGGTACGCGGCGATGCGGGCACAGCGTTTTATCATTGTAATTCCCTGCGGGTGGACGATCTCCCATCCAGCAGCCCGATCGTCTCCGTGGCGCTGGTTCAGGCGGAGACACCCTGCACTCGCGCGATTCCTGAAGCAATGTTGCGATATTGAGACGAAATCGCCCGGGGAAATCTGGTGGGAGAGAACCGCCGGCCCCGTGTCTGCTATTGCGAAGGAACCAAGAATTCTCTTCCCCGGTGATTTCAAGATACCGGCATTTGCTTACGATGAAGGTCGTTCTGTCCCGGATGAAACTGTCGGTATCATCTTATCTTCCCGTGAGTACCTGGCCGGCATCCTGAACAGCCGGTTGCTCACGTTCTTCTTCATCCATTCACATCACGCCGGGTATTCCGGCATGTACTCATGGGATGATCTCCGTGACCTTCCGATCTATACCCCGGATTTCGAAAAATCGGAAGATGCGTTTCGGCACGATCGGATCGTTTCACTCGTCCGGCGGATTTCGAACCTGAACCGGGAAGTTCATGGAATAAAGGCAGGGGCGGATCGGGAAATGATTGCGAAAAAAATTACCGCGACCGACAAGGCGATCGATGCGATCGTGTACGACCTGTATGGGCTGACTGCAGCAGAGATCGCGGTTGTGGAAGCGCGGCCGACCGGGTGATTTCAGGTTAATGTCCTTTCGATAAAGAAATCCTCTGGTGCGAGCCTTGAATCACGAACGAAGTGATCCTGAATGATATGGGAACGGGAAATGCAGTATCGTTGTAAACCAGGTAGAGAGTAAATGGGTACTCTGGAATGAATCTCATTCTTTTTGCAATGATATCCCGTTTCCAAACCCTCCGGAATTCGCCCAATTTTTTGCAATTTTCATCGACGTGGATGTATCAACCGGAGGGTAATTATTCCCCATTTTTGCGAATTATTCCCTCACAGCACCGGATACCAAGGGAAACGGAGCTCTATACAGGCTCAGATTGAGAGATCCCGGATTGGCTCCCGGGGGACATCCTAAACCTCATCCTGCCCTGACTTTTGCCATTGTAGCGTGGCTGGTTTCGTCTTATTTTGACCGGCGTGAGCTGTGTCAACCGGGAGGCAATTATTCCCTCATTTTCGCGAATTATTACCTCCCGGTCGGGAAAAAAGGGGAATCGGGGCCCTGCGAGGGCTCCGTTTGGCAATGGTACCAATGGGGGTCGTACCTCCTGCAGATAAAACCTCAAATTGTGGTGTCCAATCTTTCTCAACTGTTTTTCAGATATCCGGTTCTCCCCGACATAATGGTTTAGCCAAATGTCTTCGTGCAGTCGGTGGCACCTCATACCAACCCGGTTTCAGCGTTCTTGGGATTCCGATAACCTCCTGTTCAGTACTTCGTGCCCCGCACTTCCTGCACTTGTATCCTTTTTCCTTTCCATCGCTTGTCATTCTCTTCTCGCAGGGTGCACAAAATGGCGGGCGTGTTATAACTGTTTCAGCGAGCGTGACGACTTTGAGTTTCTCCAGATTGATGGATCCTTTCTTGAAACTCCCTACCGCGATCACCTCATCACCCGGAACAAGCCCACGGACAATGTTGCGGAACCCTTTGGTCGGTTCGTACGCCATGCACCGGATCCATTCATTACCATCCCTGATCATAATCGAAACATGTCCGCCGGTTCCGGTCGCCGGCTTGTCCGTAACGATCCCCCTCACATAGTACGAGAGCCCTTCGTGCAGCTCCCCGATCTTCCCGGGCACAAGGTGGGCATCGGTCCCCTGGTTCGTCACCCAAATCTGTTCGATGCCCGTTTCCTCCGATTCGATCATCGCACGAGCCAGCATCACCCATGACGGGCTCTCGCCCCGGATGCCAAAGAGAACAGGATCCGGCGTATGCGGGACGCAGACAACAACATCGTTGTCCGAATCCACAGTGTCCCATGTATGAGGGAAAGTCGCCGCTTCAGCAGCAAAGAGACTCGCCCGGTCGACACTGCGAGGCGTACAGAAACGCTCGGGTTGCCGGTACACAAGGATCTCGGAGGTGCGGTCCGTCAGGACGCTCGCGACTGCAGCCGTTGCGCCGATCAGCCCGCGCCGGTTCTTGTACCCGCGATAAAGTGCTCCCGCTGCATCAAGGATATTGACTGCCTCATCGATCTCGCAAAAATCTTTCACTGCTCTCTCATAAAATCCCGGGTCAGGCAGATTTTCGCACACGACTACACCCGGGTTCGTGTTCTCGCAGGAAAAATCCGCGAGCTCCTCAACAGTTTCGCACGCGATCCCAAACGCCTGGTCAGTATCGCCTTCAACGTCAAGCGCGACCGCAGCGTTCCCCCGGGTTTTCCATGTTACGTTCGGGTTGAGCCGGACAAGCCGGGCCTCGCGGACCTGCATATGTTCCCGGATCAGTCTGCGGGCGAGAACCGCCCCGAGGTAGGTCGTGCACATTCCCTGTGGAGAATCCGTGTCATCAATCCCGATGCGCATATCCATATTAATATATCCTCAGGGTCTATCCATTCTTTACGGACAATGTCTCAGGACCGCCAGCTCCAACTGGTTACCAGCGTCATGATAACGGCAGGGTTCGATGTCTCCGAGCGTTTCTCCATCAGGCCGCGGAGCTTCGATCTCATAGCCCGGAATAACGGTACACTGCTCGTTGTCAAGGTAGTCTCGCATATCGACAGCGTGAGTGAGGAAGTGGCAGGAGATCTGGACCTGATAGCCCGTCACCTTGGCGGCATCCCGCTCATCATCGGTGAACGCGCACGGGACGCGGAACTGGAGCGCGGGGCGGTTTACCTCAGGTACGGAATTTACGCGATCAGTCCCTCAACCCTCTACGACTATTTTGTCGAGAAGATCCCCCCTCTTGTCTATGCATCCCCCGGCGGGCTGTACGTCAACATCGATGGCGAAGTTCTCCGGGATCTGCGTGAGAAGCGAAACATGTCGCTAGGGGATCTCGGACAAGTGCTCGGTGTCTCGCGCCGCACCATCAGCAAGTATGAGAGCGGTATGGGCACAACGCTGGAAGTCGCGATAAAGATCGAAGAACTCTTCAATACCGGTGTCGTCGAATCGATCGATCTCATGCGGTATGGGCGCCAGAAAGATCCGAGACCGGAACCGAGTCCGGCCCGGAAAGAACCGAACGTGCCGATCGAATTCCTCGAGCAACTCGGTATCCACCTCCACACGCTCCGGGGCGCTCCCTTCCAGGCCCTGCTCACATTCGAGAAGCATACGATCCTGACCGGCTACGGTTCTGCGGATAAAGTCGTGAAGCGTGCGGCGCTTATCGGCAATCTCTCGCAGATCGCAAAGAAACATGCAATGTGTGTGATCACGGGCTACCATAAACAGAAAAAAATCGGGAAGACCCTGGTCATTGGCGAGGATTCCCTCCACCGCATCGCTGACGGTTTTGAACTGCTCGACTTGATTGGCGATTGAACTTTTTTTCAATCAGGTATATATAGAACCACAAACCAATTTTAGTGCTAAATTAGTGCAAAATGTGGTGATCTTTATGTCACAACAACTTGGTGGACAACAGATTCTGATTCTCAAGGAAGGAAGCACCCGCACCCGGGGCCGCGATGCCCAGGGTATGAATATCACTGCAGCAAAGGCAGTGGCAAGTGCAGTCCGGACCACGCTCGGTCCAAAGGGCATGGACAAGATGCTCGTCGACACAATCGGCGACGTCGTGATCACGAATGACGGTGTTACCATTTTGAAAGAGATGGACATCGAGCACCCGGCCGCAAAGATGATGGTCGAGGTCGCAAAGACCCAGGACGATGAAGTCGGCGACGGTACAACCACCGCAGTTGTTATCGCAGGCGAACTCCTCAAGAAGGCAGAAGACCTCCTCGAGCAGGATGTCCACCCGACGATCATCGCAGCAGGTTACCGCCAGGCAGCCGAGAAGGCCCAGCAGCTCTTAAAGGAGATCGCGTTCGACATCAAGGTCAGCGACAAGACCCTCCTCAAGAACATTGCAGGCACCGCGATGACCGGCAAGGGAGCCGAGGCATCCAAGGACAAGCTTTGCGACCTCGTCGTCAAGGCGATCACCATGGTCACCGATGAAGACGGAACCGTCGACATCGAGAACATCAAGGTGGAGAAGAAGACCGGCGGGTCCATCGAGGACTCCGAGATCGTCGAGGGTGTTATCATCGACAAGGAAAGAGTCCACCCCACGATGCCAAAGACGGTCACCAATGCAAAGATCCTCCTCCTGAACGCAGCAGTCGAGTTCAAGAAGACCGAAGTCGACGCAGAGATCAACATTACCAGCCCCGACCAGCTCCAGGCATTCCTCGATGAGGAAGAGCGCATGGTCAAGGGTATCGTTGATAAGATTGTCAAGAGCGGTGCAAATGTTCTCTTCTGCCAGAAAGGCATCGACGACATTGCACAGCACTACCTTGCAAAGGCAGGTATCTTTGCAACCCGCCGCGTCAAGAAGAGCGACATGGAGAAGCTTGCCCGTGCAACCGGTGGAAGTCTCGTCTCCTCGATCGACGCGATCAACAAGGAAGAGCTCGGGAAGGCAGGACTTGTCGAAGAGCGCAAAGTCTCCGGCGAAGAAATGACCTTTGTCGAGAAGTGCAAGAACCCGAAGGCAGTCTCCCTCATCGTCCGCGGCGGCACTGAGCACGTTGTTGACGAGCTCGAGCGTGCAATCCACGACGCACTCCGCGTTGTTGGTGTTGTAGTAGAGGACAAGAAGGTTGTCGCAGGTGGCGGCGCACCCGAGACCGAGCTCTCGCTCCGTCTCCGCGAATACGCAGCAAGCGTCGGCGGCCGGGCCCAGCTCGCCATCGAGGCATTCGCAAGCGCACTCGAGATCATCCCGAGGACCCTCGCAGAGAATGCAGGACTCGACCCCATCGACATGCTCGTAGAGATCCGCGCAGCACACGAGAAGGGCAAGAAGACCTTCGGTCTGAACGTATTCGAAGGCAAAGCAGTCGACATGAAGGCAGCCGGTGTCGTCGAGCCCCTTCGGGTTAAGACCCAGGCAATCTCATCCGCGGCAGAAGCAGCGGTCATGATCCTCCGCATTGACGATGTTATTGCATCCTCGAAGAGCGGTGCACCCGAAGGTATGCCCCCAGGTGGAATGGGCGGCATGGGTGGGATGGGCGGTATGCCCCCCGGCATGGGCGACTACTAAAGTCCCCAATTTCTCAACATTTTCTCTTTTTTGAAGTGTTTTTCCCGACACAAAATTTCTGCAAAGCTAAGATCGTCGGCTCGGAGTCACGAATTTTTCGCGGACCTATATCTCTGCAGACGTCCACGAATTCATCTTGGAATATAATCCGATATTTGTAGTGAACCGGGAAACTTTTGTAGAGGGCGAAACCGATTTCTGCTGTTCTCTAGACGCAGCATAATAAAAGAGAGGCGTTCGTAACAAGTTTTCAGTTTCTCCGGGAAAGAAATCCCCGGTGCGACTCAACCTTGTTGAAACATTGAAAACATCATATAATTCTTAGGGAAAGTTACGGAAAGACCGGAATTAAAAAAAAAAAGAAGTTGTTTTGTCCGGTTCCGGGAGTGGATCTAATAACCTACGACCGATGCGCCGGCCTTGATGATGATGGTTCCCGTCATATTCGGGAACTTTGGATCATTAAATGTGTAAGTCCCTTCGGTCGCGCCGAACGAGTAGGTAAACTGCCCTCCCGGCAGGATGTCTCCGGAATTGAACATTCCCGCATTGGCTCCGGTCGACTTGACTGAGTGCGTGACATTGTCGTTATTAATCCAGCTCACGCCCATTCCGGGAAGGAGGGTGGTAGCAGAAGGAACAAACGATCCATTCGTGATGTGGAACACATTTGCTGTAACCAGTTTTGTTACGGCTGGCTGCACGGTTGTTTCTGCCATTGTGACATTGGATACTTCAGCGGTGGTTGGAGGCTGCGTAACGTTAGCAACCATTGTCATTTCGGCAGTGGGTGCAACGGTCGTCATTTCCGTGGTGGTTTCAGTAGTCATCACTGTGGCAGCTGCAGTTGTTTCAACCGTCGTGGGTGCGGTTGTTGCCGGTGCAGAAGCCGGAGTCTGGGTACATCCTGTTGCGAGAACGAGCACGATTACAAGAATAAGCAATCCGAAATACTTTTTCATGGAAAGAATTTACTCCCGCCCGGTAATTAAATATATTGAGTCAGATGCGACTTGTTTTAGCGTTCGGAGCAATATTATCGGCAATTTTTACAGAAATGGTGTATTCCGCGCTTCCTCAAGTTTACGTCTTTTTTGCCGTTTCCGGTATATTTTTTCTGATCGCTTCGGCGACTTGTTCAAAGATCTCCGGAGTGCAGTAGAGAGCGATCGGCTTCCCGTTTTCTATGCCCCAGATGTAAATGATACGGGAATGGAAATGGATCCTCACATTTTTTACATCGGCCCACGGGATGAAATTTTTTTCCTCCGAGAGGGCAATAATGGTGGTTCCTACTGAACTGACGAGCCCCGATATAAGGGAGAGTATCAACGCGCTTCGGTGTACCTGTCGGGCCCCTTTCCCCGACTCGAACTCAATTCCCGCAGGGTTTAGAGAGAATGAGGCATCAATCCCCCCGCCAAGCGATCGCGAGAGGGAGGACAGGATCGCAAAAGCGACGAGAAGGATCAGCCCGAAGAGGAGAATAAAAATGAAGAGAACCGTCCACCGGTTGTCCGTTTGTGAAAAGACCGTAACGAGCCCTGCAATGATTACAAACGGAATCCCGAGGGTAAATACCAGCTCGCGCCATAACATCCCGTTCCTGACAAGAGGGATCCGGTAGTGCCAGTGGAGCACCCATTCCCCTTCATTGAAGTAGGTATGGGTGCCGGATAGCTGCATATGCCCGGGCATTCCGGCATCCCCGGTTCCTTTCGTTACGTCCATCACGGTTTCCTCCCCCTCTTTTTGATTCTTCCGTACAGAAATAACATATTCCGATCCGTTAAGGTTTTCTTATGCAAGCAAGCGGCAACAGGTTAATGAACCCGGACAGATGTTACTATCTGCCATGAACGATCGATTCATCTCTTCAAAATACCTGACCGATTGTTATCACTGTCACCAGATTGCAGACCAGATCATCACAGCGATGCCGTACAAGGCACAGGTTGTGTGCAGCAGTTGTGGGGCAACCCGGGTCTTTGTTCCCCGGATCGAAGATATTGCAAAACCGGGATCATTTTCAAAGATCGGCCCCTACCCGGTCTGGTCGCTCATCGAAGATGCAGAGTGCCGGAACTGTCACGTCACCGGTCCCCACGATCTCTCAGTTGGTACGCGACATCTGACGGTCCAGTGCCGGAACTGTGATTTCACTCACTTCTACAAGTTCGATCTCGAGTACATCGCAAAGGATGAGCTGAAGACCTGATTTGATCAAAACGGAGACAAAAATTATCGGGTAAAAAAATTATTTTTCTTCCCGTACCATCGCGATCGCTTTTTTCGGGCATTCGTTCGCGCAGATGCCGCAACCCTTGCAGAACGCGAGATCGACGTACATATCCTGGTCTATCGCTGCATCCGGGCAGTACATCTCGCACAACCCGCACGCGTTACATTTTTCCTTATCGACAACCGGCCTGAACACTCGCCACGAGCCGGTCTTTCCTGCTGCGCCTTCCGTTGGTTTGCTGATCGCCAGGCGTTTTCTTTCCGTACTCATGAACTCATCTCCCGATGGGCCGCTTCGGCCGCTTTTACATTGCGTTCATCGGAGAACATCTCACGAATTGCTTTCTTTGCTGAGTCTACGGAAATAATTCCCATCTTTGCGAGCGCACCGAGAACGGGTGTATTAAGGATGGGAGCTCCGGCGACAATGAGATTCTCCTTCAGCGCGATGCCGGTCAGGTCCACGTTGGATGTTGAAAATCCCGGGAACTCCCGCTTGTGTGCGCTGTTGATGAGTACGCTCCCACCTTTCTTAAGACCCTGCAGAACGTCGACAACATCCATCACGCTGGCGTCGAGTACGACGACAAGGTCCGGTTTCTTGATCTGGCTGTAAATCCGGATTGGCTTGTCATCAATACGGACGAACGAGACGATCGGCGCGCCCCGGCGCTCTGCTCCGTAGAACGGGCAGGCCGTCGCGTACTTTCCGTCATGGATCGCGGCAAGCGCGAGGAGGCGCGCGGCGGTAACTCCTCCCTGTCCGCCACGGGAATGGATCCGGATCTCATACATGGTCGTTCACCCCGAACCAGAACTCTTTGCCTATCCTTCGTGTTCGGATGAATCCCGCAATGTCTTCATAGGTTACTTCCTGCCCGCCAAGACCGGCAATGACGCTGTAAACATCGACGCCGCATTTCGCCCGGATCTCGCCCGCGAGAACCCCGCCGAAACCAAAAGAGTAGTCCCGGTCGATTACGACTACTTCCTTTCCCTTTAGATCAATTTTCGGGAAGGGACGGAGCCAGCGGATGCGGAGGGAACCCGCTTTGATGCCTTCTGATCGAAGCATGTCGATCGCGACCTCAGCTTCTTTCCCGAGCGTACCCAGAGCAATGACGACAACTTCTGCGTCTTCGCACCGGTACTCATCAGTGAACCCGTACTTCCTGCCAAAGCGTCTTGCGAAGTCGGCCTCGGTCTCTTTGATCACCGGCACCGAGTCGCGCATCGAGCGTTCGATCTCCCACCGGAATTTAAAATGCTGTTCGGGACCCGTAAGTCCTCCGTACCCCGCCGGATTCTTCGGATCGATTGCAAACGGAAGGTGAATCGGCGGGATATAATCACCGAGCTCGACAGTGTCGAGCGGCTGCATGATATGGGAGAGCGTGAAACCGTCGAGGTTCACCATTACTGGGAGGAGCACATCGTTGTGCTCCGCGATCCGGAATGCCATCAGGGTTGCATCGTACGCTTCCTGCACAGTACTCACGTACACCTGCAGCCAGCCGGTGTCGCGTTCCTGGAGGGAGTCCGTGTGCTCGGCCCATATGTTCCACCCGGGACCAAGCGACCGGTTTACGTTGGCCATAACTATGGGGAGCCGGGCCCCGGCCGCCCAGTTGGTCATCTCGTGCATGTAAAGAAGCCCGTGCGAACTCGTAGCGGTAAATGTCCTGACCCCGGTGATACTTGCGCCGATGCAAGCGGCCATAGCAGAATGCTCACTCTCGACAGGAATGTACCGGCTCTTGAGCTCTCCGGTAGAGACAAACTCAGCGATCTGTTCGACAATCTCGGTCTGCGGCGTGATCGGATACGCCGCAACAACCTCCGGCTTTGCCTGTTTCACCGCTTCGGCGACTGCCTTGTTGCCGGTCGCGATCTTCTTCATACCTCTGCCTCCTCTGCAGTCAGCTTCTTGATGTTCTTTGCGAGGCGCTGCTTGAGGGTCTCCAGCGATTTTGGATCAATACCTTTGAACCGTCCCTGCGGCACGAGATACTCTTCGAGCGGGATCGGTTTCCGTATCGCGGCCTTTGACTGGGCGCTGATGGAAAGTTTCCCGTATTCCCGCTCCCAGAGGACCCACATGCCGGATTTCACTGCAAGTTTTCCCATCTCGACGGTCTTTTCGGTCGAGAACCGCCAACCGGGTGGGCAGGGTGCAAGGAGGTGGATGAATGTCGGGCCGCGGAACGTGAGGGCCTTCTGTACCTTCTTGAAAAGATCCTGTGGGTACGCTGCGCATGCAGTCGCCATATACGGCGGGTCGTGAGCTGCTACGATCGCGTCGATGTCCTTTTTCACGTCCGTCTTTCCGCCCGGGGTTGTTGTTGTCCGTGCACCGATCGGCGTGCCTCCTGAACGCTGCATACCGGTGTTGCCGTACGCCTCGTTATCATAGCAGATATAGAGAAAATCGGTCCCACGCTCGAATGCTCCAGATAGTGACTGGATCCCGATGTCCAGTGTCCCACCATCACCGGCATATACAATCACGTTCGTCTTCTTCCCTGTCGACCGCAGCGCATTCGACATCCCCGATGCACACGCTGCCGCGGCAGCGAAGGCGACATTGTACACGGGGATGTTGAAGGCGGTGTTCGGGTAGATCCCCTGGATAACGCTCGTACAGCATGCGGGAACGACAAGCACCGTGTCCTGGCCGGCAGCTTTGAGAACGTATCTGAGTGCGAGCGAATCGCTGCACCCGGCGCACGCGGACGTGCATTTCAAGATAAATTCTTCTTTAGGTATCTCGGCGATAGTATCCAACTCCCTGCAGTGGTAGATCAGATCCGCGAAGATCGCGATTCCTTTTACTAATCATCGTTGTGAGATAACAAAAAAGGTTCTGCTTTGACAGGACTCGTTTTCAAGGCGCAACGGTACCGGAACTTTTGGTAATCCGGTAAATTCCAGAAGGTACCGAGATCTCGAACCGGACACCCTTTCCAGGTTCCCCGGTCTCTTTGATCTGCATACCGGAGAGTTCGAGAATATCGTGGATGAAATATAGAGCAAAGTGCGAACTCTTTGCTACATCCCGGGCAAAAACATTCTCTTTCTGATTGGCCGGTATCCCAACACCATCATCCTCGTACAGCAGAGTAAGTCCCTGGGGGGACTCTTCGTACCAGATCCGGATCATGGTTGCTTTCTCACCATTGTTGAGAGTGTTCTCGATAAGGTTGGAAAACATCTTTTCAATAATAGGATCGCAGTACAGGAAAAGCCCCCTGAGGGCTGAAGATATCTGGATCTCGGGCCGGTTCATTGATGAAACCAGGGAATCAACGATGCGTGGGATGTCCATCCATTGTGGCGGCCGGTTACCCATCTCCTGGTACTCCTTCGTGTACTGGATCTGATCATGGATAACCCTGAGTATTTCTTCCTCACGCGCAAGGAATACTCTTGCCTGCGGGTCCTTGATGAGATCCCTGCTCAGGTCAACATAGCCCCGGAGTCCGGTGACTTTGTTCTGGATATCGTGCCAGGCTACGATATTCATCAGCTGGAGTTTCTGGTTTGCAAGACGAAGGGCCTGCTCCTCTTTCTTTCGCTGCGTGATGTCCCGGGCGATCTCTATGACAATATCCTGATCCCTGAACTTGATGATATGTGCACTGAGTTCGAACTCAAGTATTGTACCATCTTTCCGGAGGTGGCGTGATTCGAATGTTGCATGCTTAGTGGAAAGAAGTTCCATCATAATCGATGGCATCTTCGGATACATTTCCGGAGCAACGATGTCGGTAAGGATCATGCCCTGGAGTTCCTGTTTTGTGTAGCCGAGCTTCGTGCAATAGGCCGAATTGGCGTCCCGGATTTTTCCCGGCATGCCGGAGGACGTAACATCAATAATGACAATGCCGTCGTTTGCACTGTCAAAGATTCTTCGGAACTTCTGTTCGCTCTCCCTGATTGTTTGTTCGGCGGTCTTGCGATCCGAAATATCACGTACTACTGAGATCACGACGGTTTTTCCCTGAAGGGTGACGACATGGGCATTTATTTCCACGGGAATAAGGGAACCGTCTTTCCTGATATGTTCGGTTTCAAAGACCGCATGGCCAAGAGTTTTGAGATCCTCGCCGATCTTTTCGAGCGACGGACTGTGGTACGATGATGTAAAATCGATGGGGCTGTTTTCAAGCAGCTCCTGCCGGGTGTATTGCAGCATCCGGCACCCGATATCGTTTACTTCAATGAATTTTCCGGGAAGCCCGTCTTCATTTATCTCATGGATCTGGATGGCATCATTAACGCTGTTGAAGATTCCCCGGAATTTTTCTTCACTCTCGTGGAGTGCCTCCTCTACTCTCAATCGCTTGATCGCCTCCCCGATCGAGATTGCAACGGTCTCGAGCACATTGACAATCCCGAGCGGCACCATGTTATCGCGGCGATCAGCAATGTGAATGAGACCGACAATCTTTTCCTGTTCCCTGATGGGAACGAGCGCCACAGACTCGTACCCGGTCTGGTTGCATACGTTCCGGGTTCTACCCTTTTCTTCTTCTGAAATCCCGGCAAGGAACTTCGTCGTGCCATTCATAAAAAACGATCCCGCCTTGGTATAGAACGGGAGATTTGGGGATGTTGCCCCCTTGATGACATTAATGCACATACACTCGTCATTTTCTACCGAGAGTGGGCTCTCCTGCTCGTAGAATTCCCTTGAGAAACCGGAGTACGCGAGGTAGGGAATACTTCCATCTGCATCGAGCAGCCGGATACCTATTGAATTGCACCCGGTATATTTGCCGATCAGATCGATATATTCGTCGAGGAGCGTTCCAAGTATCTGGTGTTTATAGGAAACCTGAAGGATTTCGTTGGACAGCCTCAGGACATCTTCGTCATACTTGCGGAGGGTAATATCTTCGAATACTGCCACAAAGAATCCGCGTTCCGGAGAGTATGCTGACAAGTGAAGCCATTTTGCCGATGGTTTGAAATCAAGATCGAACGCTTCCGGGTTTCCGGTCTGTGCGACTCTTCCATAAATGTCAAAAAGGTTCGGAAATGCCTCGCGGATGCCGGGAAACACTTCGGTTACCCGCCTGCCGGTGACATCTGTTGTTCCAATTATCCGGTGGAACGCCTCGTTGACATTGAGATAGACAAAATCTACCGGGTGCCCGTTGTCATCATAGATCATCCGGCAGTATGCGAATCCTTCGAGCATGTTCTCAAACAGGCTGCGATAACGTTTTTCGCTCTCTTTAATAGCCTGTTCTGCGAGGTGACGCTCGGTAATATCCTGGTTTGATCCATATGTACTGATGACTCCGCCACCGGGTCCTATAACGACTCCGTACCGGGCAATAATATCGCGGACTTTACCGTCACGCCGGATGATCCGGTGTTCGATCTGATCGACAAACCCGGGATCATGAGTTGTATAAGCCTCACCTATTTTTTTTACAACTCTCTCCGCATCTTCGGGGTGGACAAATTCCCTGATGTAGACATCGGCAGGCATCATGAGCCCCCCTTCCCTCTCCTTTGAAGTTCCGTACAATGCGTAGAACCGGTCATCGAAGGTGAACATGCCTGTCGCGAGATCAAACTCCCAGTTCACGAGACGGGCGAGATCCATTGCTGCGGTAAGTTGAATGCGGTTTTTCTTTAATGCCTCTTCAGCCAGCCTTCGTTCGCTGATATCCCGGATAATTGCCCACATTCCTTCTGGTACGCCGTTGTTGTCGCGGATCAGGTACGTGCGAAGCTCCACCGGGAAAACTGTTCTGTCTTTCCTCCGGTATTCTTTCTCGTACACTCCGGAATATCCAAGCGGGATTACTTCTTCATTCAGGATCCTGTCTTCGACGACGTGCCACTTCTCCGGAGTTATGTCCCGGTAGGTCATCTTCACCAGTTCTTCACCGGAGTATCCCAGCATATCGAGAAAGGTTGGATTGAAATCCCGGATCAGCCCGGTCATGTCGACACTTGCGAATGCATCCCTCATGCTCTCGATGAGTAGTCGGTATTTTGATTCGGTGCGGTGAATTTCTTCCTCTGCTTTCATCTGGGCGGTCATATCGCGGGCTGCCGCAAACACTCCGGCAACTTCACCGCGCTCATCCCGGTAGACTGATGCGTTATAGAGAACCGGTATCACCCGTCCGTTCCGGTTTCGCAGCCTCAGCGGATAATCATGGACAACCCCGTCCCTGAATATCTGCAAGTACCCGGCCTTGGCCTTCTCCGGCTCGGTAAAGTAATCTGAAAAATCCGTACCAATGAGATGATCCCGGGTAAAACCTGTCGCATATTCCGTTGCTTTATTCACATCAGTGATCCGACCGTCAGGACCGATAGTGACGAGTGGGTCGAGACTGGCTTCGATAAGGCTGCGATTGTATGCGTTTGACCTCTTGGCAGCATCCTCTGCTTGTTTGAGTTTATCGATCGGGTGAGTGGTAGTAACGATTCCCCTCACTTCAGGTATGTCAAGGAGGTTGACTCCCACGGACTCAACGTATAGGTAAGATCCGTCCGATTTTCTTATCCTGAAGACCGTAGGTGTCCCGGGATTTGACCGTGAATATATCTGGTCGCGATCGTTTTTCACGAGATCCTGGTCTTCCGGGTGAATAAAATCAAGAGGATCTTTCCCAATCAACGACCCTTCGGGATACCCGAGGATCTTTGCAGATGAAGGGGATTCGAAAGCAATTTTCCCTTTTTCGTCAAGGATTCTGATTATGTCCGATGAATTCTGGATAACGGAACGAAACCGCTGTTCGCTTTCACTGAGTATTCTCTGTTGGTGTTCGACGTCTTTTGTGAACAGGAGTATGATTACGTAAAGGACGATTGTAGTAACAATAATGAACCCAAAACCTTTGTACGTGGAAATTGTCAGAAAGGCACTGCCGCTGCCGGCAAGATCGTAAGCAATAGCATCGGAAAACAGGATCCACGCCAGTCCTGCGACCAGATAAACGAAGGAAATTTTCAACGCGCCCGTGCGCAGGAAAAAAGTGATCTGGTCGCTCAATGATGGAGACATTAATTATTCTCCGTTGCAGGACTCGGTGATAAACATATTGGAGAAATTGTGAGTTTTCAGTCACAAGTATTGCGACGATATATTTTCTCACCTCCGATGGAGACGGAAATGTGGAGTTTGAAGTTTTGTCTGATCCTGACCTGAGGAACTTTAAATTTTTTACTGAGTTTTTATCGGAGAAAATGATCGGAAAAAATTATTTGTTCCGTGCCACCCTTCACGGACCTCCCCCTTCAGCACTTTCACCCCACCCGCTCCCGGGTTTATACGATGGACCCGGCAACAGGTGTGTGGGGAGGATGAAAAACTTCTGATCCGTCAGATACCCTCGTCTGATCGATCAACCGCTCCTCCCGACCTCTCAGAACCAAGCTGGTATGTCCTGCCGAAGGCACGGAGTTAACATGCCCATACCTTGAAAAAATCCGAAAAATACCCTCTTTTTTTACTTTTCTCCAAATGGCAGGTTTCCGTTTAGTGATGCAACGGTGATACTTCTATTTCAGGAATCATAATATATTTTAGGAACGTTTTTCTAATGTCATTTATGGCTCTTCGATCGCTCAATCTCCCCGGTGTTGGAACAAAATACGAATTTGAAACCGACAAGGGTGATACGGTCGCAATTTTTTTCACCAAGACCGGTATGATCCAGATGTACACGCTCCAGAAAGGCTGCAACGCACCAAGCGCTGCCGAAATGACTCCCGTCGAGGCCCGGAGACTGGGGAACATCCTTACCGGGGCAATAATCGAGGCTGATCAGGAAAGTGTTGAGATTGCTTTCTCCGCTCTTGCCGATCTTCGGATTACCATCCACACGTTCATTATTCCAAAAGCCATTGCGGGAAAGACAATCGAAGACCTGCAGATCCGTGCGAAGACGGGCGCAACCGTTATTGCTGTCTGCCGGCAGGACAAAAATATTGTGAACCCTTCCCCCACGTTCGTCTTCGAGTCCGGGGACGCCGCGCTTGTCATCGGTGAGAGCGATCAGCTAAAAAAATTTGAGCAGGAAATCCTGGTGGCTTAATGGAAGGTATCGTCCTCGCGCTTTTTGTCTGCCTGCTCCTTGCGCTGGTTACCAAGTACTTATCCGTTCCTCCGATCCCGTTCTATATTATAGCCGGGGTGGTCCTCGGGAAGAGTGGTCTTGCTCTCGTGGCCAATGATCAGATCAGTACCTTCTTCTCCGAAATGGGGTTGATCTTTCTCCTCTTCTTCATGGGGCTCGGGCTCAAGCTCGAGCGAGTCGCGGCGAACCGGACCGCGGTGCTAACAAGCGGTATTATAGATCTCAACGTGAACATGCTGATTGGTTTCGTTGCCGCGTACATGTTCGGTTTCTCGCTTATCGAGTCGGCGGTTATCGCGGCCGCGTTCTATATTTCGAGCACTGCGATGGCCCTCACATCGCTTATCGAGAACCGGAAACTCATGCTCCGCGAAGCCGAGACCGTTATCTGGCTGATGATGTTCGAGGATCTCGTCCTGATCGTCTTCCTCGCGATCATATCTGCCGGAAACCAGAACCCGCTCCTCCTCTTCCTCAAGATCGCAGGGGTTCTCGCGGTGCTTTACGCCCTTGCCCACTGGGGCAAGGAGTTCCTCATTTCCATCCTTGATCGCGACGACGAGCTCCCGATCATATTTACCTTTGCCGCAGTTCTCACGACTGCTTCATTCTCGATGTTCCTCGGTGTGCCGGAGACTATGATGGTGATCGCCCTTGGGGCAGCTTTCGCGACAACCGATCCCGATGCGTTCGAACAGCATGCCCGGCCATTCAAGGACGTTTTCCTCGTCACATTCTTCGTCTTCTTCGGAGTCACAATAGACTTCTCCGGTGGAGTGAATCTCCTGATGATCACCGTCATCTCTGGCCTTGCAGTACTGAGCAAGTTCATATCCGGCATTATTACCGGTGTCGTAATCCACGATTCTGCGCTTGCCGGTATCGAGATCTGGGGAAATACCATCGGGAGAGGTGAATTTTCGATCGCGCTGGCCTCGCTCTATGGATCTCCGCTCGTCGCCACAACTATCGCCGCAGTGGTTATCGTAACTTCAATCGTCGGATCATTCACGGCTAAATACTGTACTAACCTCCGTAAGGGGATTATGCACGTAGGACGCAGAAAATCCTCTCCGCGACGGGCACACTGATGCAAACAGGTTCGCCATACTGGCAGGATGAGTAGAGATTCGTATAAACTTCCTTTCGGGAAACGTTATGAAAAAAACTTTTATTTTCCCGATTTTTTTTAAAATTTCGGATTTTCATCTGTTTTTTCGGGATGCTCGATCCTGCACCGCTTATCTAATACCCGCTGGACAATAAGGCGTGAGCTGCAAAGTTCACCATCGGCGAGCTTCCCGATGCGGACGATCTCTGCAGACAGGTTCCGTGCCATCAGCTGCTGCTTAAGGGCGTCCTCCCTAAACATCTGGTTGAACCCTATCGTGATGATCGCAGGCCGGATCTCTTCTATCGGGCGGAACATATCCTCCTTATCTCCGAGGATTGCATGATCAACGGATTTTAAGGCTGCGACCATCTTCAACCGGTGTTCTTCCGGAATGATCGGGCGAGGTTTGTGCTTCACATTTGAATCCCGCGCCACGATCACGAAGAGCTCGTCACCGAGTTTTCTGGACTCTTCAAGATAGTAGATATGGCCGGGATGCAAAAGATCGAATGTTCCTGTCGCAACGACACGGCGAAGGCCTGGATTCATGGAAGTACCTCCATCTTGTAGGGCTTGCCGTCTGCAGTGAAGCAGCGCCAGTCGACGATAGTGTAGGGGTACCCTATGATCAGGTGGTACCGCCCCGATCTCGGGAAAAACCGGATATCCGCATCGGACGGCCTTATGGCACCGCTCGGATGACTGTGGGCGCTGCCGGCGAGATGGGTGTCAAGCGGCATCATGTCGAAGATCACTGAGGCGGAGTTACTGCCGGTTATCGTGCCGGGAAGCATATTCATCTCCTCGATGATCCCGTCCTTTTCTTTTAAGAGGGCTACAAATTCGTTGGGATGGCTTTCGCGCCCCAGCTCCAGAAGGAGGTTTAACAGGTCTTGCCTGATCCCGCGGATGTTCATCTCCCCTCGTCCTCCAAAAACAAGCTGTACTATTGGGATAAATCTGTGCTGTTCCGAGAAAAACTCTCGCAAAAATCAAACAATCAGCGTTCGACTTTCGCGAGGTCCCCACTCATGTTTTTTCCTGAATCGATCTTCGTATCGTTAGCCCCGGGGATCCATGCGAATAATTGTGGCGTTGCATCGAGCTCTATTGTTGTGTTTGCCTCGGCCTCGAAGTCAAGGATGTGCCCGCCGGACTTCCGGTCGTCGCTGATAAAATGGAGATGGTAGCCGGGCATGTTCAGCCCGTTCATATAGCCCGGGAGGTAGAATCCTATGACAGTTCCGCGGATGTTGCTGAAGCTGAAGACCGACTGGTTTGCAGCAGCAGTGACGAGCGAAGGGTATGGTTCGTGTTGCTCAGGGATACTCCTTACTTTCACTGCCGGGAACGTTCCCGAGATCCTGACCGCATAGACCGTATTTTTTGATGGGAAACTGGCGGTGAGATAATCGGTGAGCATCGTATAATTCATCGGTTTATCCGTGGTGTACGCAAAATCCCTGTCGAAGTAGGTTACGATTGCAAACGGCGTTGTCTCTTTATCCGGGGCTACGATAACGGTCCCATCTGATTTGGCCTGGTACACCCTGCCATCATAAACGATCATCTCACCATCGAGTGCATCAAATGTACCGATACCGAAATCCCCATGCTTCTTTAGCTCCGAGATTGGCTGAATACCTCCAAAGGCGCCCTGGGCAAGTGCGCTCATTGTCGAGACCTGATAGAGGGTCTCCCTGTCTGCGTGGGATTGTGTTGCTTTTTCGATGCTGCCGTAAACTGAAGCCCCGCAGAATATTATGACTACTGCGAGCCCGATGCCGAGGAAAAAAAGTTTTTTATCCATACAATATCGCCGGAGCTGGTAGGTCAGGAATTATTTCTTTCCGGTAATTTTTATGACGTGGAAACCGAACTGCGTCTTGATGGGGCCGACCATCTTCCCGGCGTCGTTCTCGAAAGCAACCTTTTCGAATTCCGGTACCATCTGTCCCTTGCCAAACCAGCCAAGATCGCCGCCGTTCTTCCCGGACGGGCACTTGGAGAACCGCTTGGCGACATCGGCGAAGTCTTCGCCTTCATTGATCCGCTTCATCAGCCGGTTTGCTTCGTCTTCGGTCTTCACGAGAATATGGGATGCACGTGCCTGTGGTGCCATGCAGTACAGGTGCGCTCTTCCGGGCATAAAATGGTTGGTCGGGGCAGTCAGAACTCCCCGTCCTGCTCAAAACTCCTTCCGTACCGGATCGCCAGTTCGGCTTTGTAGAGTTCCCGTCCAAGATATCCTGCATGATCGAGAAGTGTCACGTCGCCGTTGGAGAGAATCGTGTACAGGACGTCCTGCCAGTGTTCTCCGGCAACTGCCCTCCCCTGTATCACAGCAACGATCCGGTTGCCTTCGATCCCGATCCGGAAATTTCCTTTCGGGTCGTACGTTATTTCATCAGGCATTTCATGTGCCGTTACGATCCTTTCATACTCAAGCGGCGGTTCGCGGCGACAGCGTTTCTCCTTGAGCATGAGAAGGTCGAGGCCGAGATCTTTTGGATACGGCCTGCCGGCGGCGAGTACCATCATTTCAGTTGCCCGGCGCATCTCCCGGATTGAGCCCTGTGTTTTGTCCGAATGCTCGCTTGTAAAGATAACTGCTGCCCCGAGTTCCATAGCCATGCCGGCGAGGAGAGCGTTTGCTCCTATCGAATCCGCGTCAAGAAGTTCGACAACATTTCCAGCGCCGAAGAAGAACGGGTGATCGCACCGTGAAAAATTATTAAGAGAGGTGACGAAGCCTGAACCCACCGGCTGGAGAAGAGGATCCGCAATTATACAGTCGATGCCAGCCTGCTCGGCCATCAGGAGATTTGCGTCAAGGGTTTTGTGGCCGGGAACGATGACCGCAGCGGCTCCCGCATCTGCGATATCTCTCCCAACTTCGGGAATATTCTGTTCGTTCAGGCTGAGGATCAGGTCTGCGCGACAGAGAGCGGCCCGGATTAGGCCGGGGTCCTGGGTATCAGCCGCAAGCGGCCGGTCGATGTCACCGATTTCATAGAATACTTCACGAACATCCCCGGAGGTTGCATCGAATCCAAAACCGAGGTCGACGATGTCTGCGCCGGCTTCGAAGTACTGTAGCACGGTATCACGGAGGTCATCGCACCGGTGCGCATCCATCACTTCCGCGAGGACCTTCATGCGGGATCCTCCCCCGATCTTGACACCCCGGATCATACATTCAGGGCAGGCGTCCGACTCGTTCCGCTCAACGTGTTGCAGGGCCGCCTCCGTTTTTTTTGCAGCGATGAAATCATCTGCTGGAACAGTACGCGAGAGGACCATCGTGCCGAGCAGCGGAAGGATGAGGCCGAGATCGGCCGCGTGGCGGGGACCTCGGTAAACCGGCACGCCGGTCTCCCGTTCTACCTGTTCAAACGACGCCGTGCACATTCCGGGTACGATGACGATATCGTACGATCCCTTCCTGATTAGGGCATGCAGGGCGTGCGGTGTCAGGAACGATGCAATCTCCCCGGTTACCCTGACATCGGCATCGAAACCCTTTGCCGATCTCCTCACGATTGCTTCGGTGGCGGCTCCGGTGGGAAGGAGAATGCGCATAAGTTCCCTTAATACCAGAGAGATAAAAACACTATGATCAAATGCTAAGCTGCGACCTGCACGTGCACACGAATTTTTCCAAGGACGGCGAGAGCAGCGTCGAGGAGATCCTCAAACAGGCCGAGATGGTAGGGCTTGATGTCATTGCGATCACCGACCACGATACCACCGACGGTGCAAAAAAAGCACTTACTTGCCGCTCGTCAGTTCTTGTGATCCCGGGTATCGAAGTTTCCACGAAAGATGGACACCTGCTCGTACTCGGGGTTACCGAGATCATACCTTCGGGGCTTGATGTTGTTGCGACTATCGCTATTGCCCGGAAGATGGGCGCACTCCTGATTCTCCCGCACCCATACCACGTCTGGCGTCACGGTGTTGCCAGAAAAAGAAAATCGGGCATGTCGGCGGTGGATGCGGTTGAGGCATTCAACAGCAGGTATATTGTCGGTTCAGCGAATAAGAAAGCGGCCCGTATTGCAAAACGTCTCGGCAAGCCCTGTATCGGTGGGAGCGATGCGCATAATGCAAAGTACGTTGGATTCGGGAGGACATACGTTGAATCTGAAAAAAATGTACCTGCTATCCTTGCAGCGATTCGCGATGGAAACGTTTCCTGCGGGGGGAAGAAAACACCCCTGCGGACATATACCCGGCAGTCTCTGAGAAATACATGGAGAAAGATCAAGCGGATAACCCGGCGTGTGAAACTCCGGTAAGACTTGCGTTCCGGGTCTCATATCTCGGGAGCAGGTTTTACGGATCACAGCAGCAGGTGTCAGAGCGCACAGTCGAAGGTGAGTTCATCGCAGCCTGCCGGAGGCTTAGTCTTTTTTCCGACTGGCGTGAAGCCGGGTTCCTTACGGCAGGCCGGACCGACCGGGGAGTTCATTCCTGCGGACAGGTAATCGCATTTTCGACATTCGCACCGGACCGTGCGATCCGGACACTCAACCGTCAGCTCCCTCCGGATTGCTGGTGCACTGCGTATTCTGCTGTTCTCCCCGATTTCCATCCACGGTACGATGCGCTGTCGCGCACATACCGGTATTATTTTTCTGCAGAAACACTCGAGACCTCAGCGATGGACCGAGCAGCGCACGTTTTCATGGGAAGTCACAATTTTACTAACTTTGCCCGGGTGCAGGGCAAAAATCCCTATAGGAATATTCTTGCGATCCGGGTTGGAAATGAAGAGGGTTTTGTTTTCATTGAAGTAAAGGCGGAGAGTTTTCTCTGGCACCAGGTCCGGTGTATGGCAGCAGCACTATTCCGGATCGGAACTGGCCTTGAGTCGGAAGATTATATCGCGCGTTTGCTTGAAGCAGCAGCAGAACGACCGCTTCAGCCGGCTCCGGCGGAAGGGCTCGTACTTTGGGATACCAATTGCGGGATTCCCTGGATAGATGTAGATCCTGAAGATCGCAGCGGCACTTACATGAATCACCTCATCGCCCGCCACGCTCTGATGGGAAAGGTGTGCCGGGTGCTCCGGAATAGGGGAACGTAAAAGCCCGGCTAAAACCGCGGGATAAAATACGCAAGTCTTTTTACGGGTGTTATGAAATTAACATATACAGGTGAAAAGGATGGTTGTTATCAAGAGTGTTGATATTATGTCATGGGCGAAGATTCATGCCCTGTTCGGTATTGTGTTCGGTCTTATTTATGGAATTATCGTAGGTGTCGTTCTGACTTCGGTGGGTGCCAGCCTTGCCAGGGGCGGGATGATGGCATTCGGTATCGCATCCATTGTAATATTCCCCATCATCTTTGGTATTATGTCTTTCATTATGGGTGCGATCATTGCATTCCTGTACAATGTCTTTGCAAGCAAGATCGGTGGCATCCGGGTCGAGCTTTCGGAACAGTAATTTTTTTTTATTTTGACGGGGCGAATGTTCGCTCTATCCAGTTTGATATCTCATCCCTGACCCTGCGATATCCATCGCGAATATCTTCATTGTGCATCATTCCTGAATGCGGGTCGGGAAATCCACGGTGAATGGTTTTTTTTACATTGGGAAGTGTAGGACAAACCCTTTGCGCATTGTCGCAAAGCGTCACGGCGATGTCTATGGGTCTCGATCTGAATTCATCCACCGTTTTTGACCGGTAGTATGAGATATCGATCCCGATCTCCCGCATAGCCGCCACTGCGAAAGGGCTTAAGGAAGACTGGTGTGTCCCGGCACTATAGACTTCATACCAATCACCATATTTTGCCCGAAGCAGTCCTTCTGCCATCTGTGAACGGGCCGCATTTGCGGTACAGATAAAAATTACGGCCATTTTGGTGTTCATTACATTCCTGCCCCTTTTTATCCCGGGCGTAATCGGTATTGTATCTTACGGTCTGTAAAGAAGCACAAGTTATCATGTATTGGTGATGACCGGAAATATACGATATGGCAACGTTCGAGTGCGATTCATGTGGTAAATGTTGCACGGGCATAGGTCCGTATATCGCGATCGAACGAAAGCTGGGCAATCGGGATTTCTATTGCCGGAACAAAATCACCGGTGAAATTTTTTTGGCACACATTCAGCCTGAGTATGCCGATGACTTCGAAGAGGGCATCGAGGATAACAACCAGGAAACCGCGAAGCCGGGGAAAGGATGTGCGTTCAAGGTGAAAAATCGTGAAGGGGCGAGCGCGTGTGCAATATATCCGACCCGACCAACAGTATGCCGGGAATTCCGCTGCTATCGGATGCAGATTTATGCTTCCGCAGGACAATTGCGGGGAACTGTGATCGGGAGAAACGAGATCAAGACCGTGGATCCCGTCCTTGAAACGATCTGGGAGGACCGTGTAATGCTGCTTCCCTGCAGCAATCAGTCACAGTTTACGGATCCCACGTGGACAAAAAAAGTCCTGGAAATTCTTGCTGAATCCGGGTATCGCGGCGATCCTGTTGAATGAATTCTAAAAAAAGAAAGAAATTATTTTGCCGGTGCTGTCGCATTACCCGGGCTGCATCCTTCGCCGCGGTAAAGCGCCCATTCCTCACAGCTGGTGCCGTTCTTGAACGTGCACATGCCATATTCGCTGCCGTCAGCGTTCTTCTTAATCTCGGTTGTACCGCCATTGGTACCGCAGCTTACAGATGCCGGATTGGCCATTCCTGTCGTTCCTGAAATTGTGGGAGCAGGAGTAACACCGCTGTTGCATCCTTCGCCACGGTAAAGTGCCCATTCCTCGCAGCTGGTGCCGTTCTTGAACGTGCACATGCCGTACTCGCTACCATCAGCGTTCTTCTTAATTTCAGTTGTACCACCATTGGTACCGCAGCTGACAGATGCCGGATTGGCCATACCCGCCATTCCTGAAGTCGTAGGTGCGGCAGTCACCTGAGTCTGGACTGGTGTTGTCTGTGCGGGTGTTGATTGCGTGCAACCGGCGATAATGATCCCGGCAACGATGCAGAGACCGAGGATAACAATAATACTGTTTCTGGACATCAAAATTCCACCACGTTATGGTATGTTGAGATGCCAGATAAAAATGGCGTGATTTCTTGGGACATGTCGTCAGGAAGCCGATTTTTTCATCTGGCTCACATATTCCTGCAGTTCTCTTTCCATAGCCGGGATATCTCCCAGATGTTTCTCAACGATATTTACTATCGCGCTCCCGACAATAATGCCGTCCGCCCCTTCAGTAGCGCACGCTTTGGCATGTTCCGGTTTTGAGATGCCAAATCCGAGCGCGAGCGGCAGATTGGTGTGTCTCCTGACCCGGTGCAAAAGCTCGATTGCTTCTCCGGATACCCGGTCCCTTACACCGGTGACTCCAAGGACAGCGACAAGGTAGAGATATCCCTTTGCCTGCGCGGCGATCTTTTTGATACGCTCGTCCGTGGTTGTCTGGGCTATGAGAAATATGGGGGCAATACCGTGCCGGGCGGCGATTGTCGTTATCTCTCCGGATTCTTCCACTGGCATATCCGCGATCAGGATTCCGTCGACTCCCGATTCCTGCGCGTCCTGGTAGAATTTCTCGATCCCTCGACGCCGGACTGTGTTGTAATAGGTCAGGAATACAATCGGTACATTGGATTCTTTTCTTAGTTCCCGTACGATACTGAAGATCGTATCGGGAGTTGTTCCTGCGGCGAGAGCCCGGTCATCGGCTTTCTGGATGGTTGGACCATCCGCCACCGGATCAGAGAAAGGCACTCCCAGTTCGAGAATATCGGTCCCGCCGGCGATAAGAGCACGGGCGATCCTGACACTGGTTTCCAGGTCGGGATCTCCCGCCACCGCAAATCCGATGAATGCCGGGGTTTTCCGGTCCGCAAATATATCTTCAATTCTTCCCATCAGCTGCACCCCGGATCTTCGATACTTCACTGACATCCTTGTCCCCGCGTCCCGAGAGATTGATCACAACTACATCATCCTTATCGAACTTGGTGGCATTTTTCATCACATACGCGACCGCGTGGGCCGACTCCAGAGCCGGAATGATACCTTCCATCTTTGAGAGGAAGACAAATGCATTGAGTACATCGGTATCGTTTACTGCCGCATACGTGACTCGCCGGCTGTCTTTCAGCATCGCATGTTCCGGGCCGACTCCCGGATAATCGAGGCCTGCCGAGATGCTGTGTGTCGGGAGTACCTGCCCGTGTTCATCCTGGAGGAGATACGAGAGCGCCCCGTGGAGAACCCCTGGGTCCCCGGCGCAGAGCGTTGCGGAATGTTCGCCGGTCTCGATCCCTTTCCCTCCGGCCTCGACCCCTATGAGTTCAACATCATCGCCAAGGAACGGGTGGAAAATCCCGATTGCGTTCGAACCACCACCGACGCAGGCAACAATGCAATCGGGAAGTTTTCCCTCGGCTTTCATAATCTGTTCGCGTGCCTCTCTTCCGATAACCGACTGGAATTCCCTGACCATCAGTGGATAGGGATGCGGGCCGACAACAGAGCCGATCAGGTAATAGGTGTCCCGGACGGTTGCCACCCATTCGCGGAAAGCTTCGCTCGTTGCGTCCTTGAGCGTCCGCGACCCGGATTTCACAGGAATGACTTTTGCTCCCATCAGCTCCATGCGGAAGACGTTGAGTGCCTGGCGCCGGGTATCGATCTCCCCCATGTAGACCTCGACAGGCAACCCGAGTGCTGCCCCTACAATTGCTGTCGCCACGCCATGCTGGCCGGCCCCCGTCTCCGCAATGAGGCGTTTCTTACCCATACGTTTTGCGAGCAGGGCCTGCCCAAGCGTGTTGTTTAATTTGTGCGAACCGCCGTGGACAAGATCCTCGCGCTTGAGGTACACCCTGCACCCGAGTTCCCGGGACACATTCTTACAGAATGTCAGCGGGGTCGGGCGTCCTGCGAAATCGTTCTGGAGTTTTGCAAGTTCCTCCCGGAACTCCGTTTCCCCGCGGATCTTCATGAACCCGGCCTCCAGTTCCTGCAGCGCGTTCATCATTGTTTCAGGGACGTACTGCCCACCATACTCTCCGAATCTTCCTTTGTCTTCCATTATGCGCTCCTGCATGCGGCGATGAACGCCCGGATTTTTTCATGGTCTTTTACGCCCGGTGAACGCTCGACACCGGTCGCAACATCTACTGCATAAGGATGCAGTTGTCTGATTGCCTCTCTGACATTTTCTGGCGTGAGGCCCCCCGCAAGGATAACCGGGACTCTTGATTTCCGGATGGCCTCATGTACGCAGGAGTGGTCGAAGGTTTTGCCATGCCCATGGCTCTCGTCGATGATTATCGCATCACAGTCATCTGCCAGATTGTCTCTGCGTCCGATCGCCCTGATCACCTTTATGCCCCTATCGTCGGGAAATTCAAACGGGTGAAATATCTGGATGGCTGTCGGATAGAGTGCAAGGACCTTATCGAGATCTGCCTGGGATTTTGTATGAGTGACCGCAACGGTAGCAGTAAAAGGTCCTACGGACTCGAAAATGACTCTTGCCGTTTCAGGTGAAACCGATCGTGGAGAATCCGAGAACATTACGACGCCGATGGCATTGGCTCCTTCGCGTTCAGCACATTTCGCATCTTCAGGCAGAGTGATTCCACAGATCTTTATGCGCATACAAATTCCTCCAGTTTTTTCTGCGGCTGCTCATGCGACATAATCGAAGAACCGATCAGGAACGCGTCGCAGTATGGTTTCATCTCCCGGATGTCGTCGGCCGAGCGCATACCACTCTCAGATACAATTACCCGCCCGGCTTTTCGGATGCACTCTGAGAGCAATCGCGTTGTTGACCGATCGATTTCAAGAGTTGCGAGATTCCGGTTATTGATTCCGATGAGTCTTGCATCTGTCGCTAACGCGGATTTTACTTCTTCGGTGTTGTGAACCTCGACAAGCGGCTCAAGTCCGAACTCCCTGGAAAGCCTGACAAATTCCGGAAGCCGGTCCTTGAGCACCGCGGCAATGAGAAGAATTGCATCAGCGCCGAGCGCCCGGGTCTCTGCAATCTGGCGTTCGTCAATGATGAAGTCTTTCCGCAGGACTGGCACGCTGATGGCCGTTTTAACCCGTGCGATATCCTTCCCGGCCCCCCCGAAAAAATACGGCTCTGTAAGGATCGAGAGGGCAACGCAGCCGGAATTCACAAGCACCCCCGCCATTACCGGCATATCGACATTTCTCCGGATAATCCCCTTGCTTGGGGAGGCGCACTTGATCTCGGCGATCACGGCGTTCCCGCCGTTTTTATTCCGGATTGCATCGATAAGACTCACCGGTGAACGAATCCGTTCCTCCGGAAATGCAGCTGGCAGTCCGGCAACTCTCTTCTCTGTTCGTTTAACAATCTCATCGAGAATCATGCTGCATTCCGCGTGGCTTCGATCAACATGTCGAGTTTCGCCATCGCGTCTCCGCTATCAATTGATGCCTTTGCACGAAGAATTCCTTCGTTCATATTATCTGCCCCCTCTCCTAAGTAAATCGCCGCACCGGCATTCATAAGGACTATATCCCTCGGGGCACCTGGTTCACCGTCGAGGACTTCACGGATTATCCGTGCATTATCTGTGGGGGAGCCTCCGATGATATCATCTTGCCGGGCAGGTGTGATGCCAAACATTTCCGGGTGTATCGTATATTGCCGGATTGTGCCCTGATCAAGCTCGGATACTAAGGTCGACCCCGTTGTTGTGATTTCGTCGAGACCCGATCCATGGACGACCATGGCCCTGGAGAGACCCATAAGAAGGAGCACCTCTGACATTGTCCGTGTAAGTTCCGGAGTATAAACACCGAGAAGCTGCGCCTGTGCCCCGGCAGGATTTGCCAGGGGACCGAGAATATTAAAAACGGTTCTGCACCCGATTTCCTGCCTCACCCCCATCGCGTGCTTCATTGCGGGGTGGTGGTTCGGTGCAAAGAGGAATACAATCCCGATCCGTTCGATGAGTTGGGTCTGTTCCTCAGGTCTCATTGTGAGACTGACGCCGAGCTCCGCAAGGACGTCGGCCGAACCGCACCGGTTGCTGACACCGCGGTTTCCGTGTTTAACCACCGGTACTCCCGCGCCGGCTGCGACGAACGCAGAGGCTGTGCTGATATTAAAGGTCTGCATGCCGTCGCCTCCTGTCCCACAGGTATCGACCAACATTTTCTGCGTCTGCGGCTTTACGTTGATAGCGTGTTCCCGCATTACCCGGGCAAATGCCGCCAGCTCTTCTGCGGTCTCCCCCTTCATTCGAAGAGCGATGAGGAACCCGGCGATCTGTGCCTGGGTCGCTTTCCCCTCCATAATATCATTCATGATGGCGGTAGCTTCGGTGGAGGTGAGATCCTTACGATCGATCAACCGGGAGATGGTGTCCTTGAACATCATCTCGCGACCCCTGTATTATTCAGGAAATTCCTGATGATCCGGTCTCCTTCCGGCGAAAGGATGCTCTCCGGATGAAATTGTATACCCTCGATCGGGTACTGTGTATGGCGGACTCCCATTACATAATGATCATCGGTACTTATCGCTGAGACCTGCAGTTTCTCAGGGAGCGAGTCCTTTTTGGCGATGAGGGAATGGTAGCGGGTTGCGGTGAATGGGTCGGGAACCGCAGCAAAGATACCTTTTCCGTCGTGGCTGATCTCGGAAGTTTTTCCGTGCATGAGATGACCTGCCCTGACAACCTCCGCGCCGAAGATCTCGCAGATTGCCTGATGGCCGAGGCAAACCCCGAGTGTGGGTATTGTCTTGCTCATACTGCCGAGTACTTCAAGGCATACCCCGGAATCTTTAGGCGTTCCGGGACCCGGTGATAGGATAATCCGTTCGCACCCGGTCTTCTCCAGCTGTTTGAGCGGTGTATCGCACGTATACACTATCGGTTCACCTCCGAGCCTGCCGATCTGCTGGTACAGGTTGAAGGTAAAACTATCGTAGCAGTCGACGATCAGTACTTTCATGATGGCGCCCCTGACTGTTCGATAGCCCGTAACATCGCTGCTGCCTTGTTCTCAGTCTCTTTCCACTCGTTCTCCGGAATAGAGTCTGCGACAATTCCTGCCCCGACTTGAATGGATGCCCGCGTGCCCTGTATTATAACGGTCCGGATTGCGATAGCGAATTCAAGGTTCCGGTCGAATCCGATCCAGCCGACCGCGCCAGCGTACAACCCGCGGGCGTCCTGCTCCTCTTCGCCGATAATCTGCATGGCCCGGATCTTGGGAGCTCCCGACACCGTCCCGGCCGGGAAGCAGGACTTGAGTGCATCATAACAGTCTAGGTTGTCTTTCAGCACGCCATCAACTGTTGAGACGAGGTGTTGGACGTGGGAGAATTTCTCGATGCCCATGAACTCCCCGACTTCGACTGAACCGAACCGGCAGACCCTTCCGAGATCGTTCCGGGAGAGATCGACAAGCATGGTATGTTCTGCTCGCTCTTTTCGGTCGAGAAGAAGTTCCTGCGCGAACCGTTTGTCTTCACCTTCGTCACGCCCCCGCGGTCGGGTGCCTGCAATAGGAACGGTTGTAACCTGACGTCTCTCTACCCGGATGAGCATCTCGGGACTGGCGCCAATCACTTTTTCATCACCGAAATCGAGGTAATACATGTACGGGCTCGGGTTAATCTCCCGGAGGGCCGCGTAGATAGTAAACGGGTCGTCACCGATTTCGCATTCTATACGCCGGGAGATCACGGCCTGAAAGATGTCCCCGGCTACAATATGTTCCTTTATCCGCTCCACCGATTTCTCGAAGTCCTGTTGCGTTATGGATGATACATAACCGGGTTGGGCTGTTCGGGTCTTTTTTCGTGAGAGTACTGATGTTTGCATTTCCGTTTCGAGCCTCACGAGATGATCGGCGATTTCGGTAATCTTTGCGATACTTTTCTCGTACTCGACGGGGAGATCGGAATCGTATGTGAGGAGCGGGCTACTGAAAATGTACAGTTTTCGGTCCCGGTGATCGAAGACGATACAGTCTTTCGTCAGCATGAAACATGCGTCGGGATTGCCGGAATTCTTATTACCCCTGGTCTCCCCTTTCATCTTATCGAACAGCGAGTACACGCAGTCGTAGGCAAAGTACCCCACCATCCCGCCGAAAAACCGTGGTGCTTTCACATTGCTGTAATGGAACCGGGAAAGGATCGATTCTATTTTGTCAACCGGGTTGTCGCCATCAGGATCGCGCGAGATCGCGACAAACGGCTCGTTCCCCCGTACATTGACAATCTCACCAACGGTGATGATGATCTCCGGGTTTATTCCTATGAATGAGTACCGTGCGATCTTTTCGCTTCCCTCAATTGATTCAAGGAGAAATCCGGAGCCGTTCTTGGTTCCAGTATACACATCGAGAGGCGAGATAGCCGGCAGAGGAAGCTCGGCACAGAGGGGAATGATCAACGGCTTTGGCTGATTGCTCGTTGCCGTAATAAATTCGTTGAGTCCCAGATTGATTTTCAGCGGTGATTCGGTGACCATATTTTTATCCAGTTCTATCCGGTTTTTTCGGTAACCGGAATTTCTAAAGTCCTGTCAAAAGTCATCAACTAAAACCGGAATCTGGTGCTTTTGACCGACCGGATAGTGCGATGATGTCTACCTGATAGATTTACTTTGTATATATTTATACATTGTTGTTATTTTTTGGTTATCGATGCATTATTTATTGCAATTAACTGGAGTATGATTACCGAGCTACCTTTGCGGAGTTCTGGAAATGATCTGCTGATAATGCAATATCAGAATTTTTCATCCCGGGAAAATCCCGAGTTGCCCGGATTTGATCGTCCGGGTAATCAGAAGATTTCGATAAAGCGAAAAGAGTAGAGTAAGCTGCGAAGTAAAGTTTCAAAAAAATTCTGGGCTGGATTCATTTCAGATCTGAAATTCCAGATTACTAAAATAAGAACCGATGGAATGCCACAAATCAGCGAATTCAAAACATTATATAGATCATTTCCTGAAATCGATGTTGACCGATACCTTAGTGCTTACTCGGTCTTCACTCCGCGACCTTTGAGTTCCTCCGATTTTTTTTCCGAGCAGACTTCGCACCGGAATTCCGGCTCGTGATCGTGGGCACGGTCGTACGTCCCCGATTTCACTAACCGGTAGCCCCGGGCTGTTTTGCCGCAGTCGACACAGGTGATATTCTCTTTGACTTCCCACTGTGCAGCTATGGACTGCGCGGTGAAGATGTACTGGTCGACCCAAAAGAAAATCAGTCCTCCGATAAAATTGGCGACAATCGCAGCAATGAGCTGTCCCATCGAAACGAGGAGAATACCAACACCGGCAAGGATGGGAGTACTTGCCTGCCAGCGGAGAAGGTAAAGGCCGTACCGTTTGAAATTGACCTGCATACCTGATCATCGACCAGACCGGGTGATACATCTTGTGATGGCGGCATCCTCTTGCCGACAACTCTTTTATTTGTGTCTGGAAACCTTGTCGAGCTGGTTGCCTTGATCTCCAGCTCAGCGATTTTGAATGCTATCTGTTGCAGAGTATCGAACCCTGTTGGTAAGATTCCTTATATTGAACTTTACAGGCATACAGAGATTCCTATATTTTTTCTTTCTGCGAACTCAAACCCTATATATCTTCTATAACCAACCATAAACAGCATTCGGGGGCGATTGAGTTTGCGACACTGCCGGGACAGGTCATTGGGCTGGGTATTCGTTTCACGGATGACCGGGATCATCTGCTTTCTCATTATCGTCGTGCTCGCAAATATCCTGACGTATTATGTGACGAGCCCATATTATCTTTCAGCCGTAACTTTGATCGATGAGAATTTCTGGCTGCTAGTGCTTATCGCCATTCTACTTTTTGTCGGGGATATTTTTGGGGCTCTTCCCTTTCCGATCAATCTCCCGTCGCCAATTATCAAAGCGATCGGGAGTGTATTCTGTATCGCGTTCGTTCTCAAACTATTCCAGTGGATAGACCTTGTTGCCTCGACCCATCTCTATGATTTATCCTGGTTCCTCTCGTTTTTGATCGTACCTCTGGTATTCCTTGCGGTACTCGCCGCAGGATATTTTGAGATTCTCCGCCAGATCTGGTGGCAGCCCCGATCCACGCCGGATGAGGCCGTAGTCATCGTTCCCGATAACGAGACCGGTGCAAGGCAACAACCGATACAGGAAACAAAATCATGGGAAGATATCGGTGCAGAGTTCCGGCTGTTCGCGTATGATATCCTTCACCGTTTTCGTGAAGAGATTAAACGAAAACGATAGATTAAGGAAAAAAATTTCTGCGATCACCAGTCAGGATTTTCTGACAGGAACGCGGTCTCTTTTGCTTCGAGTTCGTCGCAACTCAAGTGCGCCGGCATGCAAATGCATCGGTGCCCGATAAAGACGCCCTGTTTAAAATCGCCCTGCTGTTCACCCTGCCGACACGCTCCGTACGCCTTCGTATCGTGGTCGTGATACACCTGTGGGAAGCCCTCGCGAAGGGCGCATTCCCTTGCCTCCTTCCAAGACCCTGCCATGAGTCACTAGTAGGCACAGGAACAAGAATAGCTTTTCCGCAATGTCGGGCATTCAAAGCTTATAAAATTACTTTTTGAAAAATGAGAAAAATTAAAGGATTAGAACCGGGGTTTCCGGTGCTTGGGGAGGCAGTCTCTGCAATAGACTGGCCTGCCCTCTGTAGGCTTGAAGGGGACTTCGCACTCTTTTCCACAGTCTGAACAGACTGTCTTTGTCATTTCTCTGGGACCGAAGTCTCTCGGACCGCCAAAACTCTTTCTTTCCATTGTATTACTCATGCAGTTTAGATCTGCACATATATATGTGTGCGATCACTATATATATCATCTCTATTTTACACTACGATCAGAGCACGTTTCTTGTTTGCATCAGGGAATTATCTCGCACCCGTTGAATTTTTCATGCGTGAAATCTTCCATCGTAATTGTTCCGTTCTCGATAAGTGTCTGAACACGGGGAAGTACTGCAGTTAGTGCTGCGTGAAGATTTTCGACCGTTCTACAAACAAGTCTTCGTTCATCTGCACCCCAAGGCTGGGTGATGTTGGAGTAGAGGCACCGCCCCCCGCAGAAATCGAGGATCCTGCAATCCGTGCATTCATTCCCGACTGCGAGGCGATCAAGCTTCCTCGGATCCGAACGCGAGATATGCCCGACATAATACCCGGCCATCCCGATCATAATCGGGCAGGGACTGATGCTCCCATCTGTCATGATACTGTAATTTGCATACCCGGATCCGCACCTGAGTTTGCTTGGTTTCCCCAACAAGAGATCTTCCATAGGATCGAGGAACGGATACCACCGCAACACTGTTCCTGAAGTCTCCATGTGGTCCACCCATGAACAGACCAATACCTGTATCCCGGGATTATAACTCTCGTTCGTCCACTCTTTGAACCTGCGCAGGGAAAAATCCCCGGTAAAATTTGCGTCTATCTGCCAATGAATGGAAGAGAAGCTATAATCCGGGTTTGATGCGAGAAACCGGACTTCATCAATGATTTCCGTCGCTTCCGTAACGGTCATACGGGCGATCAGTTCACCGGTGTAGCCATTATTCCGGATTTTCCGGACATTCTCCATTACCTGGTTATACACTCCTTTCCCCCTGTTTGAATCCGTAAGATCCTTTCTCCCATCAATGGAGATCAGGATTGTGCTGAACTGATTGACGATTTCGGAGTCCAGCCGGTTCAGGAGCACTCCGTTGGTCTGAATCATGAACCGTTTAACCGGAGCTTCCCGGACTATCTGTTCAATCAGATCAGTGCGAAGGAGCGGCTCTCCTCCGTAGAATGTGATCGTAGGGCAGGGATCCTTCCTGAGGAATGCGTACAAGGTTTCCAGATCGAATGCAAGATCAACCGGAATGTTCTCATCGATATCCATTACATCTTCTCCCTCTCCCTCCTTGAGATCGAGAAAAGCCTTCGCCCGGCAATAACTGCAGCAGAGGTTACAGTTGTCGGTCAGGATGAGGTGGAAGTACATGAAATTGCCTGTACTTCTTGAACCGACCGGACGATAAATTTAGGGAACCTGCAACCCGGGCTGCCTGAAGGCAAACATCCTTGCGTGCGTTGCAGCATTTATTTGAAAAATGTCCTATACTGTATTCGGTTAATCCTGGTCGATGATCTTTACTGTCCGGGTTCGATTGGACGCGAGGTTTGGAAATGGGTAGTATCGAAAATCCTCCCTGTGTAATTATAACTGGTTTATTACTCTGCAGCCCCTATTTTCATTACTCGCTGACGGATTACCTACAATGCTCCCTCTAGTATGATCTCATTAAGCGAGAGTGGAATTTTTGGCCCGGTCTTTGGAGAAGGATAGATGAAGAAATCAGGAAATGAAGACGCGTTCACCGGTCTTGAACTCGTCATCCTTATCGGCGTTGCCCTGATCATCGGGAGTCTTGGTGTTTTCTACCTTAGTGAGAATACGGGCGCAGCTCCTCATCGTGGTCTCATTGCCAATACCATATTCCTTAGTGGCACAAACCTGCGGCTTGTCGGAGGAGTAATGGGTTTTTCAGCGACAAACGGGCCCGTTTCGGATGTGGTGGTTGTGTATCCGGTCCCAAATTCCCGGCATCTCGGTGGAACCGAGATGACAACCGCTCTTTTTGTCGGGAATTCCGGGGGCGTGGACATGGATAAAGCCACGGTCACCTGGATCGGCGGGGGAGTGTCGGAGAAACTCCAGAAAACTGATAAAATCCCGGTCGTGTGTCCCAACTGGTCAATTGCGGGAAAGTTCAACATGCTCCCTATGCAGCATGCAGATGCAGATAATATTCTCGAACCGAATGAACAGTTTGAACTCTTCATGTGCCCATCCAATACTACTATGCCGACCCGGGAATTTACAATACGGGTAGATCCCGCGGAAAATGCGCTTTCCCTTCCGGTCACCCGGAACGCACCATCGTTCATAAAACCCATAATGCAGCTCGGATAGCCGATTCCGGGCCGTTTCAGCGGTTTTTTAAACGGCGCTATTAGTGCGTCACAATATCCAAAATACCCCCAAAATTATCCTAAAATTGCTAACTTCGACGGGCTTCGACGGAAACCTTTTATATTATCAGGCGTCACCTTTCATTATCAAAACCCGATTGAGGTTTTGAGGTGTTTAAATGGGAACCAAAATTGGAAAAGAAAAGATTTCGCGCGAAAAGGGATTTCTCTACTTCATCGGTAAGGATGGCTACGTATGGGCAGCCCCGATGAAGCACAACAAGACCGGCAAGAAGAAGAAAGTCGGTACTGAGAAGATCGCCAAGGAAAAGGGCTTCATGTACTACATTGGCAAAGACGGCTACGTCGCAAAAGCCAAGATGAAGAACGCATAATCTGAAATTTTCCTTTTGCACGCAGGGCCGTCGGCAATGCCGACGGTCCCTGCCACTGTTTTTTTCCCGTGGGGGAGTTTCTCATTTTTGAGTTTTCCAAGTTACTATTTGATTTACGATGGACTGGAGGTTTTATCTCCCGGAAACGGCAGTGATGGATAAAGCCGGGTTTAGTTATGCGATCACTTGTCAGCAAGGCATTCCGGGAATGGACCGCCGGTCTTGATTCCGACTAGGTACGGATATTCGAACATATCTGCGCTCTCCCAAATTCACTTATCTCCAATCACGATTTTTGCTCCTGTTCTCAAGGAGCCCGGCCGTAACACTAAGCGCGAGTGGATGGGTTGTGGAAGGACACGGATCGGGGGGGGAGTTGAGTGTAGGTTTGAGAAAGGACAGTTTCTCCGGTTGAAAGCCACGAGAGGTTATCGGTCGCTTCCAGGATTGTGTTCCTGATCGCGAACGAGAGTAATCCGGGTTCAGGATTGGGAGCCAGACCCTGCACGTAGACCGGTTTCATGCGGAGCACTACCATTGTTCAGAAATAAAAGTATCTTTGAACCCGTTGGAATAAAAAAAATTTACGGCGGGTTGGAGTGTCGAAAGACAGCAGAAGAACCGGAATGGGCCCGTCGAGATTCGAACTCGAGATCTTCGCCGTGTGAAGGCGACGTCATAGCCAACTAGACCACGAGCCCCGATGCATCGACCGGGAATCGAACCCGGGCTATAGGCTTGGAAGGCCTAAGTCATGCCTCTAGACCATCGATGCGATGCTTTACAATTTTAGTGGGGCGGTGTATTAATGGTTGTCCTTTTCCGCTTCGAAGACAGGGTCCGGGAAAACTGTGGAGCGGTTACCCGTTCATCACTCTCTTGCGTAAAGCCCGGGGGTGTCTGGCTCAGGTTATTTTTTCGGGAGCCCTGGAAGCGATGGGGTCCCCCATCGTACCGGCACGATTGCTGCGCACAAGGCTATCACCGGCCCGATAAGGAACCCGCTCCAGAACAGGATACCAAGCAACCCGATCAATGCAAGGAGTATGCGTTCGCGCGGGGAACCGGGAACCGGGTACCGGGCAATACGTATTGCCCAGATCCCCAAGGCTGCCGGGATGAGGGCATACAGAAAGGTGAAGGGAATAAGGGGCGATATACCCGTAGCGTTGATCTTCCGGAGCAACTGGACGAGAATGACTGCCGATCCTCCAAGATAAAATAGTCCTGCGCTCGTCGCCAGCCAAAAACAGAGCGGCCGGTGGGTTCCCCTTTTCTGTTCGCGCCGGGCAATGAGGATAAACCCAAGTATTACTATGGCAAGGGAGGTTGCAAGAACCGTTATGATGGATTGTTCTGCTCCAACGCCGGTATCAAGAACCCCCGCAGGCAAAATCGATCCCATAGGGCTTGCAGGGCCTGTTACCAGGGGGATGTCGGCCTGAACAGGAAGCACCAGCAGGGAAAGGATTGGGAGCAGTGCAATGGGAACGAAGTTGCTGGAAATCATAGATCAGTATCTCATATCCGCCATACCCTAAAGGATTATCGACTGGTTTCTTGATACTGGCTCGATCGGCCGGAAAAGTGAGCAGATTGCCGGAGAGATGCCAGAACTGTTTTTGGCTTGACTCTGGTTCAAAAAAGATATTGTTTGAAGATTGGGATTGATAGGGACCTAATATCCCCGGAGTTCCGCTTCAACCTTCTCCAGGTTTGCAATCCGCTTTTCAAGGGCCGGGTGCGTGGAGAAAAGCTCCATAAGCGTATTGCCCGAGAGCGCAGGAATGATAAAGAATGCATTTGCGCCTTCCACTTTTGCCTTGGCTTCTGCAGGTACAGAGTCCATCCTGCCGCTGATCTTGTTCAGAGCTGAGATGAGTGCCCTTGGGTTCCGGGTAATATACCCGCTACCCCGGTCTGCGGCAAACTCCCGGTACCTGGAGAGAGCGAGAATCAGGAGTGTGGAAACGATCCAGACGATTATCGATACGATCCAGACCACAATCCATCCTCCACCTTCGCGGTCGCGCCCCCCGAATATTGCGGAGAAGAAGAAGCTCTGCATAATCATCGACGCTATCATCGCGATGAAACTTGCCATCGTCATAGTCAGGATGTCACGGTTCTTGACGTGTGAGAGTTCGTGGGCGAGCACTGCTTCAAGCTCGTCCTTGTTTAGGATGCGCATAATCGAGTCGGTAACCGCAACAACCGCGTGCTTCGGGCTCCTCCCGGTCGCGAATGCGTTCGGCACCGGGCTCTGCATAATTGCAATTCTCGGCATAGGAAGGTCTGCTTCCCGGCAGAGTTTCTCTACAGTCCGGTGCAGATCTGGATACTCATCCTCCGCAATGACGCGTGCGCCTGTTGACCAGAGGACCATTTTGTCGGAGAAGAAATATTGGACCAGCCCCATTCCCACTGCGAGGAGCACGATCAGCCAGACATTGGCGAAAAAAGCCCAGAGTATTGTCATAAAGACAAGATAGAGGATAAACAGCAGGAACCCTGTAAGCAGGACCCTGCCCGTCAGACCCCAGTCGCGTTTCCATTCCATAGTTGGTACATGTACGTATCATGCGTTCATAAATCATTCGACAATTGCAATAACTCGCAAGGAAATGAAGCGGATTTCACACCGAACAGGCCACCAGTTATGTGGAAAAGGATCCTTCACATCCGGTGGATCAATACAAAAACTATTATTTCGGGAACATCAGACGAGTTACTTATGGTGGAAGTCGATCCCGAAGCGCTGGCTGATGTGGCATACGGCATCTTCGAGCACATGCTGAACCGGGGACTGCAGGCAAATGGCAGATTCCTGTACGCGCTTGTTGAGGATGGTGTCGATTTCGAAGCGGATCTTTTGAGAATATTTGGAGAATTTGCAGGTGAGTACCCGCAACTCGCGGAGGTAATGCTGGGCAGGTTTTCCGGTGTCGGGATAATTTACACAATGCTCAGGGAAGGTGAAGGCGTTCTTCCCTCAAAAACCACCCAGACATACTGGATTGTTCAGGATGCTCCTGACAGCGCGCCGGAAGCGATTGAGGATGAAAATGCGGGCAAATGGCTGATCTTCCAGGAGCCGGATGCAGTTGACGCAGCCTGGAAAAAAGTGCGGGATGCAACTGTGGCATTGGAGCTTGGGATCTCGGCAAAGGTCAGCACCGCCAAACCCAATCCCGACTCACGTGACAGCCGCAAGGTCATTTATGTATATACAAAGGATTGGGCGGATGAAGCAGATGTGATGCGGGTCCGGGAAAAGCTTCGTGAGATTGGATTCACGGACAGGATTGGATACAAAAGGAATATTGAGACTTTTGCGGGTGAATATGCAAAGAAAGGCAAACGAGTTACCTATTATTCCGCCTGATTTAAGGGAATTCCTCGCTCACCGCTTTCTATAAGAATTTCGTTGAGGGAGTGGATTCAATATTTATTTTCTTGGGATCTCTCAACGAATGAGGTTGCCTTTTGGAATATGGGATACAAATGCCGCTTTAACCGTTAAAGGAAGGCCTCTGTCGGTTTCCCAAATCGATGTTGTTAATCCTCACCCGAGGTTTCGACATTAATTAAAATTCGAAGTTCATCCGGTGGATAAAGGAAACAATTAAAAAAAGATGCTTATTGATTAGAATTACGCTTTCCGTTCCTTGTTCTTGGGGCGGAGGTTCTGGTAACCGCACTTGCGGCAGCTTGTTGCGCGTATCGCATTGCGGGCGTTACAGTGCATGCATATTTTCACATTGAGTAACCGTGCTTCGGCTTCGGGGAATTTTGCCATTATTTACACTCCTGTCTGCCCTTATAACAAAGCTGTGCGACTTCTTAACGGTTTGTGTCAAATCTGATCCGCACGGGAAACGCAGTACTCTTTTGAAAACCAGTCGCGGAAAAAAGTAAGAGCTCTGGCCCGGTGGGAGACCTTACTCTTCTCCTCAAGCGAAAGCTCGGCGAGTGTCCTCCCCTCCCATTCAAAGATTGGATCGTAGCCGAACCCCTCAGTTCCTCGCGGGCTTTTAGTTATCTTCCCGTGAATTGTACCGGGAAACACCCTGCAGCCTTTCTCGTCAGCAAAGGCAATTGCGGTTGTAAAATGAGCCTCGCGGTTCCCTACCCCGTCCATTAGTTTCAGGATTCCTTCATTCCCTATCGAGTGAAGCACATAAGCAGCGTAAGGGCCGGGAAATCCGTTCAGTGCATCGATGGAGAAGCCGGTATCATCTACGATTACAGGTGTGACGAGTTTCTTATAGGCATACTCTGCTTTGCCCTTAGCTATATCTCGGACGTCGTCGGATCGGTATTCGGGGATATCAAGTGCGATGTGAGTGACTTCAAGCGTTCCACAGAAAAACGCGGCAATTTCGGCGGCTTTGTGCGCATTGCTGGTAACCATTGTCAGTTTCACAGGTATCTCCCCCGCCGTTCAATCTCTTGCTCGCGTGCGATCACATCTGTCGCCCCCGTAAATGTCTCTTTGTACCCTTCACTAAATGCGGCCTTCAATGCAGGGGCACGGTCAGGTGCGGTGCTCTCAAGCGTCTGGAAGAAAACATGGATATCAACACCCTGCTGCTCAATTTCTGACGTTACCTGTGCCAGTCCGAAATCTATAAGCACGGCTTTCTGATCTGGCCCGCGGATTATGATATTGCTTGTCGTTAAATCTCCGTGCATCATACCTGCATTATGGAGTTTTCCGACCATTCTCCCTGCTTCGGTCGCGTGGGTTTCTGAAAGAACAACAGTGAGGAGTGACCCGGGGACATTTTGCATAACGATTGTATCGGAAGAAACATCACTGATGATTGGCGTTGGTATGCCCCCTTTTCGGGCAGCTGCGATAAGTTTCGCCTCTGTTCTGGTCCGTTCTGCGATTAATCGCCGGTCGAGTTCCCGCTCCCGGTAGCGCTTAGTGAGGCGGTGTTTCTCTGCGTTTCCTCGGTCAAATGTTACGACAGCCTCGGCGCCTTGTTTATGGATAGTAGATTTACGATCTAGGTGGCATTCTGCATCACCAGATTGTGTGGTCTCGTGCTCCCAAGTTACTTCGACTTCGTCGGAGCGGAACGAGGGATTGATTTGAGAGGATTCGACCGGGAGCGATACTCCGCTCTCAAGCATCAATTTACCGGTATACGCTATCATAGCGCCGTTGTCCCCAAGATATTTCTGTCCGGGGACGAAGAACAGTGCCCCGCGCTCTTCGCACATGATCCGGAGCATTTCCTGAAGGCGCCTGTTTGCCCCGACGCCTCCGACAAGGAGAACTTCATTTTTTCCCGCCAGTGACATTGCCCGTTCTGTTACTTCGACACACATAGCAAATGCGGTTTCCTGTAGGCTGTGACAGGCATCGGGGAGCGATGTGCGTGAATCCTTTGCTGCGGAAACGAGCCCGGAGAAGGCAAGGTCCATCCCTTTCACTGTATAGGGGAGTTCTGTGTACTGTCCGTCCCGGGCCCGAGCCTCTACGATTGGACCCCCCGGGTGAGGGAGATTATTCGAGCGTGCAAATTTGTCAAGCGCGTTTCCAAGTCCAATATCAAGCGTCTCACCGAAAATCCTGTAACGTCCATTCAGGTACCCGATTACTTGCGTGTTTGCTCCGCTCGCGTAGAGGACGATGGGATCCCGGCATCCTGTTGCGAAGCGCCCGATCTCAATATGGGCTATACAGTGATTGACTCCTATAAGAGGAACATCGAGAGCAAGAGCAATTGAACGGGCTGCCGTTGCAACCGTCCGGAGACATGGGCCGAGCCCGGGTCCTTGGGAGAAAGCAACACCGGTGATCTTTTCCGATCCCTAACAACGCTGCTTATAAGTTCCTTCATCACCGATGCATGATGCTGGGCGGCTTCTCGTGGGTGAATACCGCCTTGCACCGGTTTGTAGGGATTTGATTCAAGCGCGATGAGATCGCGGTCAAAAAGAGCAGCACTGAGGTTCCAGGCAGTTCCCTCAAGTCCCAATATCTGCCTAAAAACAGGCATCTGATGTTATTTCTTAAATTCGGTATATCCGCACTTTCCGCAGGAAACCCGATCCTTGTGGTCGGCCATCATGACGCCTGGTCCGCAACGGGGGCAGAATTTCTTGGCTGTGGTCACCGTTGCGCCCTCGACCTTGTAGTAATCGCTGCGTTTCGGTCCCTTGGCAACTGCCGCCTTCTTTGCTGCAGCCATTATTATGCCGCTCCTTCTTCCTTAGGTTTGGGCATTCCGCGCGCCGCGAGATGAGGGCGTTCGGTGCTGTTCCTGCTTTCTTCACTGTCATAGATCCGGGCCGCGCCACCGATCTCTGTCTTACCAAAGCTGCTGTGCAGGCTATCCAGAGTGATCTGGATCTCTTTTATGTTAAGCAGGGCGCAAAGTTTTCCTATGATCTGCATGCGGGAGGGGGTTGCACCCTCGTATTTGAGGGTAAACTGAACCTCTCTTCTGGATAAAAGTTCATTTCTCTTATCGCTCGTGATCTCAAAGTCCATCGAATATCCTGTAATTATTAGAAACCGGGTTATTTAAAACATCACACTCTCCGATCAGCGCAGAAGAATTCAGATCTCCGGTCCATGTGAAAAAATGAGACTAATTATCTGCGATTTGGATAAAATGGTCGAGGAACTGCCGCGCTGTTGCTTTTGCTTCCTCACTTACTGGGCGGAATACAACCCCTTCGTTAGGCTGACCGTAGAGTACAATTGTTCCTATCGGTGCCGCAAGCACAAGGGGGATCACTGCGAGATCTTCTTCGCCGTCTACCTGAATCGTAACCGGTGGGTGTTTGACGGCATGCTGAAGAGCATTTATCAGTTCGTTGGTAATGGTCCCGGCCGGGTTTTTAACCCGGATGCAGACCCCGCTTACTGTCAAAGCTCTGTTGCAGGGCGATCGCATCGTAAATCCATCAACAACCGCAATCGCCGGGATAATCCCATTTTTCTGAAGATTATGAGTTACGACATCTCCTACCGCATAAATCGTGTGATTGCTGAAGAGTGGAATAATCTCTTCGATTGTACGGTGCAACTCGCCAAAGGGCTCCTTGAAGAGCCTTCGGTGCTCTTCGGGGAGGGTGAGCATCAGCGGACCTTCAGTGCGTAACGTCCGGGGAGTTTGATGTTCATCCGTTTGGCGACTTCGGAATTTTCCGGATCGATAATGACAAGATAGCCGGACCAGTCTTCACTCAAGTTGGAAGTTCCGCATATGACGCAGAATTCGCCGTCTACGACACGGTGGCAGTCACGGCAAACCTTACCTTGTTTTTTCTTATTCGCCGGCGGCATTCTCCTTTCTCCTGCTCTTTATCTTGTTTGGCGCAGGCTCTTTAGCTCCCCCTGCAGCCTGCTCTGCTTTCTCTTTCTCCTTATTCATGTCTTCTTCAAGCCAGAGCGCGGTGCCAAGTCCCGCTTGGCGCATTGTCAGGCCGATCTTGCTGTCACGCGGTTCACGTTCGTTCAGACTAAGGGTTACCACCCGTACACGTACGACATCGCCTACGCCGATAAACCGTTTAGATTCCTGACATATGAGCCGGGCATTCTTCTCATCATAATTGATATACTCGTCCGAGATCTGGCTGACGTGTAGCATCGCATCTATCGGTCCGAGGCTGACAAATGCACCGAAACTGGTAGTCTCGACAACAAGGCCCTCGATAACTTCCTGCAGCGCGAGCCGGAGGACCATGGCCTCGAATTTAACATCGTAATATACGCCGCCATCCCCTGGTACAAGTTCGCCTTCGCCGACATCCCGCACCTTGGTAACGCAGATGAAGATACCGATCTCTTTATCGATACTTCCTTCGAGCTGTTCCTGCAGGACCTCCAGAATAACTTTTTCGATCTTTTCCCCAAGTCGCTGGGGAGGCACCCGCACTTTATCCTCAAGCGTCAGTCTGTGATACATTCCTTAACTCCGCATTATCTCCAGTTTTTTCTGTTTTCTCATCGATATTACTCCAATCCCTTTTTCGAACAGGGTATCCCGGATATATCGGTCATTGGTTACTACCATGCACTTCGTGAGAGTAGCATATTCTATTACTTTAGCATCGACCGATCCGGATTTAAGATCTCCACATTCAACATGGGTACATTTTTCACCGAGTGTCATACCATATCGAGCTGCTGCCCCGTCTCGCCCCCGCGCTTGGGAGAGCCCGGTGAGTTCCTGCATCACGCAGGAAAGAACGAGTGGTTCGAACGCACCAAGGAGTCCCCGGAGCTCTTCGAAGAGATCTATCTGGAACTGCACCGGCATCATCAGCGCGTTGGCGTCCAGCAGGACCTTTATTCGCCCTGCAACACACCCATCCCGATTAACCGCCAGCGTGCTCCCACCTGCCGGCTGATGGCTATCCGCGAGCCGATTTCGGCACAGACCGGACGCTTCAGCTGTATCTCGACGATCTCTTTTTTCGTATTCGTAACCACACCTACGGTAACTGCAGTTCCGACAGAAAGCATGAGGGGTTCGCTGTGTTTCAACGGTTCTATAATGAGTTCGCTTGTTGCTCCCACGACCCGTTCCATTAGGGTGACTTTGCAGCGAAGCTTGTCCCATACCGGTGGGAGCTTGCCCTCATGGCCAAGTACCTGGCCCGCGAGCGCGTCACTCTTGGTCAGCGCCGGATCAAGTTTTGTTCCGACTCCAAGAAGCCCCCCCGGTGTAGCCGCGACAACTTTTTTGGAACCCGCATTGATCGAAGTAATTTTTGTCGTTATTGGGATCCATTTAATCCTGTTCTCGACTTGTGTTTGACGGCCAGGGCGGATCTCGATATCATCGCCTTCGTGGAGGATGCCCCGGATAAGAGATCCTCCGACGACCCCGCCTTTTACGTCTTTCCAGTTGACACCCGGCTTGTTCACATCGAATGATCGAGCGACAAGCATCACCGGTTCGGCTTCTGGATCCCGAACCGGCTCTGGAATTGTGCCATCGAGTGCCCGAACAAGAGCGCCTATATTGATCCCTTTTTGAGAGGATACCGGAACTATCGGTGCATTCTCGGCGATTGTTCCTTTAATGAACGCTTTAATTTCATGATAATTGTCCATAGCCTCCTTCTGGCTCACCACATCGATTTTACTTTGCACAATTACAATGTTCTTGATCCCCACAAGCTCGAGAGCCATCAGGTGCTCTTTTGTTTGCGGTTGCGGGCATTTCTCACTCGCTGCAATAACAAGCATCGCCCCGTCCATAAGTGCCGATCCGGAGAGCATTGTTGCCATCAGGGTTTCGTGCCCAGGCGCGTCGACGAAGGATATGGAGCGGAATGCAATTCCTTTCCCTCCGCAGGCCGGACAATCAGGGCTTGTTGAATATGAATCCGGACCTTCGCATTTTTCACACCTATAAAATGTTGCATCGGCGTATCCAAGCCGGATGGAGATGCCCCGTTTCACCTCTTCACTATGCCGGTCTGTCCATGTCCCGGTGAGTGCATTGACGAGCGTGGTCTTACCGTGGTCGACGTGGCCCACAACACCTATATTGACACCAGGAACTGTCGCATCATTCAAATGGAATCGAACCTCCTTACTCTATCTATAATGGTCATACTTATACATAACCAGTGCGGCTGAGGATCGACGAAGAATTCGATCGTCATCACCATTTCCACGACGGTAAGCTATGTGGATCCTCACTTGAAGAATCGCAGTTACAATCCTAAAATCTTTATAAAATATTTTTGGTCTTTGGTTAAATTAAAAATTCTGAGATCTATTACATGTGATATTAAACTCGATCTGATCATTATAAGGATTTGATCAACCTGATAAAAACTTATAGACTACAATGAAAAAAATTCAACTATATCGAGTGATCAGCCACCACCTTCACAGCTCTGATCAATGTTTTTAATTGCTTCCTGCAATTCAATTCCGGAAGCAAAATCTCTCTCCCGGGCAATGACTTTTCTTCCATCTTCACTAACTGTGTTAGTTTTTCTTTCTGCAATCGGTGCAGGAATTAGTTGGTCCACATGGTAGAGCAATCGGGTACTATCCAGTTCGGCAAATACTGCTTTTCCGGTGGATTCGATCCGCAGGATTGTTCCGGTTGTACCGGTGCGTGGGTATCTTACACGCATACCCGGAGTGAGCACTTCTACCAACATAATGAGGAATTGTAACGGTTGCATAAAAAGTTACCGGATATCCATAGTTTACAAAGCAATTTTTTTGAGAAGAGAAACCATATCCAATGTCGTTTGTCGTGCTTCACCACTTTTTGCTGGCATAGGCGAGCCATTCAGTGATGAAAATATCGCAGAAATTGCAGCGCTATGAGATGGCCCATAGCCTCCTTCAAGAATAAGCGCAAGGGGGAGATCCATAGAATCCCGCAGCAGACAGGTCAACGTACAGAAATTTGATGGAAACAGCAGCATGTCGCTCTTTGGATCATCAGAAAGTGCATCTTGGCCGGCTGATATTAGTATAGCATCCGGTTTGAACCGGACTAGTGCAGGAATAAAAACTTCTTCAAATACAAGTCGGTAATCAGCAATTGTAGATTTCGAATGCAACGGGGCGTTAATGGTAAACCCCTTCCCCTTACCCGTTCCTACTTCATCAATCCAGCCGGTATGGGGGAAGATGTCCCGCTGGTGGATGGAGCAGTAAAGCACACGATTTTCTCCGTAAAAGATCTTTTGTGTCCCATTTCCATGGTGAACATCCCAGTCGATTACTGCAACTCTGTTCACCCGTTCAAGCGCGGATGCCGTAGCAATTGCAGCATTATTGAAGAGGCAGAAGCCCATTGCCCGATCGGAATCTGCATGATGCCCTGGGGGGCGGGCAAGAGCAAAACAGTGTTCTCCATCTATTGAGCGCTGGATGGCCTCCACCGCAGCACCAGCGGCAAACGAAGCAACTTCAAAAGAGTCGGCCGTGATATAGGTATTCTGATCGACGAAATATTGTCCCCCGTGTGAAGAGAATTCACGGATTATCCGGATATGTGATGGTGTGTGGACTCGAAGCAGATCCTCTTCTGACGCACAATGCGGTTCTAAAATCGAGCAACCATCAGGGATTCCTTTACGAACAATCTGTAGCCTGTCTCCGCTCTCATCGTGCGTATCAAGGTGATGCTGTGAAAATATTTCCCCTGTAATAACAGAGCTTCGGACCATGATTGCCTGATTCTAACTATATTTTTGTGCGCTCTAAATACTTAGCATTTGGATAAGAGGAAAAAAGTATATCTTATGATATTGTTGTGCCCTGAACTACTGCATATTCTGGCACGTCAAACTGACGGCCGGTGCCGAGGATCTGATATTTGCCAATAGTTTTCACCCCATAGGAATTACCGATTGTGGAATATGGAACTACAAATTCACCATTCACACTTAATTGGGTGTAATTGTATTGCCTACCAGTATTGGTGATTATGGAAACCGAGATGATCCCATCTCCTTTAATGTGAGCCCCTTTTACGTATTCGAAGACTTTTACGTATTTTATATCCGGGGTCTTCGCACTGAAAACGTTAGAGGGGGATTCATGAACAAGGCGATAATGTTTGAGAGCTGGCACAGTGCTGATAGGATTGGTTATACTTGGACTCAGGACTATAGCGTGATAACCTGCCATTGCCTTAAGATTGTACTGGGCTGCGCGCTGCATTGCATCACTGGCATTTGTTGCGACAGCTGCAGTAATAACCGGTAGTGAAACGCGCGCAATATCAGGATCTGCATATTCAATATAGTACACATTGGATGGTTGTGCCATCGAACCATCGAAATTATGGAGTCTCGATACCATCGTCAGGTAATATTGCTGATTATTGAGCATAACCGGCTGCAGCGAGTTTGGATCATCTTTTCCTGGTGTTAGGAATGTTATCTGGTATGGGCTGCTACCGAGTGTTGAATTATCCCACGTTGCCATTGCCCAAAATTTTCCGGTGTCCATCTCGATATCTGTGATCACATATCTGGTGCCCTCGTTATCCAATATCGTATTCGCGGTGTCTTCTGAAGTAGATACGAAATACGCCGCTGAACCATTACCTCCTGCGACACCTTGCTGGAAGGGATTTGCATTGGGAATTCGCTTTGCAATATATGTAATCATATGACCGTAATCCCACCACGACATAACACCATAGGATTCAGATGGATACTGGAATGTTTTCGGGTTATAGATCGTGTAATAGTTCACACCAGTATCGGGAGTATTGTTGCCCATCCATAGAAGCGATTCCTCCCAGTCGCCATTCATCTGGATCGGACTCGAAGATGCGCTTGCATAACTGTAAGATACTGAAGTAAATACAAAAAAGATCGCGAATCCTACTGCAATAACCAGGAATGCGGTAGGAAGATGCGATTGAGTATGAATCGATTGATTCCCTTTAAGTTGTTTTTTCTGTTTCTTTTCTGGAGGCTGATCAGAACTGCCCGGAATTCTAATGTCTGTTCGGTTGGTGTCGAGCGATGAAATTGATAGGATATTTCGGATATCTTTCCACCCGCGATCGAACGAAAAACTGATACAGACTGCGGAAAGAAGGGCGACATTTACTGCGAGGTAATATTCATACCGGACATGTTGCCACGTAGAGAGTAACATCACGAGAGACCAGATTAGAGCGAATATCTGGTGGGGATGTTCATCCCGAATATTATTATAGAGCATAACAAGTGCCCCCCCGGCAAAGAGAATAAGACCGTAGTTAAATGTCTGCCATGCGAAATCCAAAGACCAGCCGCGTGCTTCCTGAACTGTATTGGTTACTGGCTGCTGCCCAAAAAAAGCAAAAAGGTCGGAAATAAGCAGGTTATAGAGATCAGGACTTAAAAAAAACAGGAAAATTCCAAAACCGATTGCACATCCTGCAAGAACTGCCGGATAATAGAAACGTTCCCTTCCTTTGAGATAATGTGCTGAAAGGAAAAGTAACAGTGTTCCCATGATCATCCCGAGATAAGCATAGATATGGCCAATAGAATATGTGGATAAATCAATCCCTGTGTTCTTAAATCCGAACAATATTAGCCCGATTATAGCAATACTAAAGATAATTGTGTTAATAATGAGCAGATACTCAGAAGTTCTGCCACGATACCAGTCTATCACGAATTGGATAACTGTAAATATACCTACGATCATCGCAAAGAGGATCATCGTTGGCATGGTAAACAGTCCAAGCAGGTATGCAATGCCCGCAAGAGATGCTAGGAAAATTGTTTTTTTATAGGTGGAGATATTTTTCAATTTAATTTTTGTATCTTTTTCAGTGAACACCGCATACATATAGATGAGGCAAAAAATAGTGGAAAACAACACTTCTGCGATGTGATGATCCACATATCCATACAATGACCTGTAAAAAAACTGGCCGGTAACCGCTGCGGTGAATCCTGAAGCAAGAAGTCCTGTCTTCCAGCCACCACAGGTTTTTCCGACAAAATACATGACCGCAACCGTTAGTGCTGCCATCAGTGGAGGGATAACAAGAGCAGTTCCAATAATTTCCGGGCGGGTTACTGATCCAGTGACGATGCAGAAGACTGCAATAATTGTCGGGAAAAGAGGTCCCCAGTAAATCGTCGACCCCGTGGGATACAGAGTCATTGGATCAAACCAAGCATAGTTTGGGAAATTTACAATTATCTGTTCGACTTGTCGCAAATTGTACAATGGATCATCACTTCCGACAGCAGTCAGGATATCGGAATTTCCCATAAACATAGGAATAAGGCGTAGCCATAACGCAAAAAGGGAAAATAGTGCGACGAGGCCAAGTATCAAAATTGTTTTTTTATTATCGAGAGATACCATGGAATCAACTCTTCTTCGTTACTAATTTTCACTGTCGGCACTAATAAACATTGATCCGTGGTTAGATGACCAGCCTTAAAATCTCTTCAAACTGGTGGGATTTCCCTTTCCAGCTGTAGTTGTCAAGATTGATGGAATATGTTGCAGGATTATCCATAAGGTTCTTTACGTTCTCTAGATACTCTTCTCTTGTCCGGTATACGAAAAGATTTGGCCCCCCGATCCGCTGGACATCCGGGATAGGACGCATTACGATCGGTTTTCCACAGGCAGAATATTCAAAGAATTTGTTTGGCAGGGCAATGTCTCCCCATTGCGGAGGTGAGAGTGGTATAGTGCATACATCCATACAGGCAATGAATCGTGGAAGTTCATGATATGGTTTTGTACCAGTAAAAATCACATTCCCAGAAATTCCTAAGTCTTTTGCCAATCTCTGTAACTCACCTATGTACCCGGTGAATAACGATCCTCCAACAACTAACAATCGAGTTTTTTTTCGGTACTCGATTAAATCCGGCATCGCCCGAATCATTTCATCGATCGCGTACCATCGCTCCACGCTCCCGGAAAAACCAACTACGAAATCATCGCTTCCGATGCCGAGTTCTACTCTGGTTTCATCGCAGGGAATAGGTCTGAAAATATCCGTATCAACACCATTTGTTATCAGATCTGCTGAAAAACCGAATCTCTTGAGTTTTTCAACAAGGGATGGAGAGACCGTAGTTATCTTAGTACTCTCCGACAGATTCCTGCGGGTGATCATCCAGACTCCGCTCCTGACTATCTGTTGGAAAACTACGTTATTGAAGTAGGCGGCAGCCGAATCGGGGAACCAGTCTTTGAGATCAAACACTATGGGGACTCTATTTTTTTTCGCGGCTTGGATTACACCAGTTCCAGCAAGTACATTCGCGGCTACAACAACATCGAATTCCCCATTTTTAAGAAGTTTGTTGAAAATATGAAAATGATAGGGTGCATTCAGAGTATAATGCAGGAAAGGATTGGTAAGGGGAAATTGAGTTGCCTCTTCAACTATGAGGGCTGTCGGTCGAGCCGTACTCCGGCTGACATGAAAATGGGCAACATGAATGTCATGATTCTTTGCCAGTTCTTCGAATATATAATGGTGACGGGAGGGAATAGGGTGGTGAATGTAATCTTGGGAGGAAACAAGGAGAATTTTCATGATCGCAATGCTCGTTTTTAAAAACAACCAATTTTAATTTTAACAACGGTCAACGTGCGTTTTCAGACCCCGAGGAAGATCTTTGACTCTGGATGGAGATCCGACAGCAAGGGTGTTATCCGGAACGTCCCTAGTCACGACGGAACCCGCAGCAATGAGTGTCCCTTCGCCGATACGAACTCCTGGAAGAATTGTGACGTTAGCGCCAATTGCCGCCCCATTTCCAATCTCCGGACCCTTCAGCCCACCGATACCATTCGGTGGATATCGGTCGTTGGTCAATACTGTGTTGGGTCCAATAAAAACGTGATCTCCAATTTTAGTATCCGTAGGGATGTAAACCATACTCTGCAGGTTCACATCGTTCCCGATCATAGTCTGCCCTTCAATTACCGTAGCAGTCCCAATTTTCACCCGATCACCAATTTGGGTTTTTTCACGGATCATCACATTGTGCCCCGTCTGAAAATCATCTCCAATAGTAACATCGCAATAGATGATTGTACCCGACCTGAGGATAACATTCCTTCCGATCATTGTGCCGGTAAATTCTTTCCTGTCAAAATTTTCCCGTGAAGGAAAACCAAGAGTAACCGGTTCAAATACTCGCGGATTTGCTCCTATTGTATTAACTCCATATTCAATCATTCTACTGTCACACTCTTTGCAAGGTTTCTCGGTTTGTCCACATCTTTTCCCAATTTTACCGCTGTATAGTAGGCGACAAGCTGGAGTGCCACAAGACTTGCCAGCACCTGTTCGAAGACATGGGTTCCTGGGAGTGGAATAAACAGATCCGCAATGTCAATAAGTTCGATATCTTCCTTGCCACCGAACGCAATAACAGGGGCTCCTCTTGCTTTCATCTCTTTGATATTCGAGATCATGACGCTGTATGTTTTTCCGGGCATGCAGATCGCAATCACCGGTGTTTTTGGCGATAGGAGGGCAAATGGGCCATGTTTCAATTCTCCAGCGGCATACCCTTCCGCGTGGATATAAGAGATCTCTTTCATCTTAAGTGCACCTTCGAGCGCAACTGGATAAAATACTCCTCTTCCTACATAGAAAATGCTGTTTGCGTCATTGCAAAAATCCACAACTCCCGAGAAATCTAGGAGCAGAACCTCCTCGATGACTTGATGTCCGTGATGGAGAATATTATTGCATCTTCCCTCGCACAACCGGTTTACGATCTGCATCAAGATTGCGAGCTGTGCTACGAATGATTTAGTTGCGGCAACACTGATTTCAGGCCCCGCCCGAATGAAAATGGTATGATCTGCAATCCGGCTCACTGAACTTCCCAGAACATTAGTGATAGCGATTGTGGAACAATTCTGAATTTTTGCCTGACGTATTGCCGAGATCGTATCCGCTGTCTCCCCCGATTGTGTTATTCCAATGATGATCCCTTCTACTGGCGGAGGAAAATATTTAAATTCTGAAGCAAATTCGATTCGGGCCGGAATATTACATGCCTCTTCCAGCAGATACCTGAAGATAAGTCCCGCATTATACGAAGACCCGCAAGCCACAAGCGTGATAGGAGATTGGTGCAAAATTTCAAGAGGGAATGAATCATCCTTAACACCCCGGACTGTGTTATAGAATGCCTGAGGTTGCTCGTAGATTTCTTTAAGCATATAATGAGCAAATCCCCCTTTTTTCACGTCTTCCAGCGTCAAATCGACAAGTTCCACATTACGGTTAACTTTTTCAGCGTCATGAAAAATTTCGATGCTCGTGCTCGATAGATCTGCGATATCACCGTCTTCAAGAAAAATAGCCCGTTCGGTATGCTCGATGAGAGGGGTCATATCCGATGCTGCAAAAAACTCGCCGTCACCAATTCCGAGCACCAGAGGACTCGCACACCGCGCTGCGATTAAGCGATCTTCCCCATTCATGATTATGAGGATTGCATATGACCCTTTTAGTGTGGGTAATGTGTTCCGAACTGCTGAGAGTAAATCTCTGGTTTTTGCATAATTTTCTTCGATTAAATGGACGATGACTTCCGTATCCGTGCCAGAACGAAATGTATGGCCTCTTGAGATGAGATTTCTTTTTAGTTCTGCATAATTTTCTATGATTCCATTGTGAACAACCGCAATATTTCCAGAGCAATCCAGGTGAGGGTGGGCGTTAATTTCATTTGGAATTCCATGAGTTGCCCATCGCGTGTGACCAATCCCTAGTTTTCCTTCCAGCTTGATCGCGGTTTCTGTATTTTCTCCAATTCTTCCCTGATGCTTTGAAACCTCCAGCGAACTCCCAATAGTCGCGATACCAAATGAATCATAACCCCTGTACTCGAGTTTTTTTAGCCCTTCAACAATAATTGGTGCTGCCCTGCGTCTGCCGATATAGCCCACGATGCCGCACACGGTTACATCACCATCGAATCATCCGGCAGGAATCCTGAGATCACCCGGTTTACAGAATTGATTTTTGTGTTATTTCCCGCAATACAACTTCTAAAAATAGTAAATGGATTGCTGGAGACCTGATCTCCTATAATCGCACCAAATTCCGGTTTGATGATAATTCCCTCGATCTCAAAAAGGTTTTCTGCAGTTGCTATGGTTGTGTGATCATAAAGAACAGAACGTTCTCCGATAACTGTATTGATAATCCGTGAATGAGAACCGATACTAGTGTCATTCATGAGGATTGCGTTGCCGAGGTACGAGAAGGGTTCTATTGTTACTCTCGATCCTATGCTTGTGTTCCGTGCGATACAACAATTGGGTCCGATTTCACAGTCTTCGCCAATAATCACCGGTCCGTTGATGACTGTATTTGCACCAATTTTCGTACCTTTTCCTATCCGAACAGGTCCCTGAATAACAGCCTGCGTGCTTGTGTCGCCTTCCCGTGATGGTGTCAGGTTTTTAAGCAGCTGTGAATTCATCTTGAGAAGATCCCAAGGATAAATTGCATCCTGCCAGTCATCTGCACTGACAGCATGGATTTTCTCTCCTGATTCAAGCATGGCGGATACTGCGTCAGTGATATCGTTTTCCCGGATGTAACTGAAAAAATTTTTTGTGAGCGAATAAATTCCGGTGCTTACCATGAAACTCGGCGAATGTTCAGGTTTTTCAATGATTTGTTCTACACAACCGTTGCGGAGGATGACTACCCCAAAGTTGGAGGGGTTTGGGTGCTCTTTGACAAGCATTGCATTTTTTTCAGCTTTTATACAGGCAATTGAGTGTGGATCGATAAAGTTATCGCCGGGGAGAAGGAGAAAATCCCCGATGATATGCGATTCTGCACATTTTAATGCATGGGCTGTGCCAAGCTGTTTGTCTTGTATGACAACGTCGATGGGAATATCCAGTTGGTTCAGATATCGGGTAACCTGCTCTTTGCGGTATCCGACAACGACGATGATATCGCGGATGCCATTTTTTATGAGTGCATCTATCGCATACGCTATGATCGGGCGGTTTGCCACTGGAATCATCGCTTTGGGCCTCCCCCGCGTAAGTGGCCGCACCCTCTTCCCTTCGCCCGCTGCAAGAATTACTGCCTGCATAATTCACCTACCGTAAACTTGAGTTTTCACCGAAACATCCTTCAATATATGCGCCAGGGGCAAAGTGAGTATTGCTCCCTATTATAGTACCGACATTCACCGAGCAGTTAATTCCAAACTGCACTTCGTCGCCAATAACGGCACCGAACTTTTTCCTTCGTGTATCGGTGCCGCAGACTTTAACGCTGGAGTGATCGTGCCTGAGGTTTGCTATTTTTGTTCCTGCCCCGAAATTACATCCGCTTCCGACGATGGAGTCACCAACGTAATTGAAATGGGGAATTTTCGTTTCCTTCATAATGATGGAGTTTTTCAGTTCAGTGCAATGCCCGATATGACATTCATCCCCAATACTCGTGGATCCACGGATAAACGCATGGGGGCCGATCCTGCAGTTTTTGCCGATAATGCATGGCCCTTCGATATATGTTCCGGATTTAATAACAGATCCCTCACCGATGATCACTGTTCCGGACAATGTAACTCCCTCTTCTATGAAGCCCCGATTCTTTGATTCAAGGTTGGTCATGAGGGTTGTGTTTGCGTCAAGCATATCCCAAGGGTGTCCAACATCCATCCACGTCGCTAACTCATATGCAGACAATCTTTTATCGTCGATAAAAACGTTGAGTGCATCGGTTAGTTCAAGTTCTCCCCTGGCGGATGGATTCACCCGCTCCACAAGCTCGAAGATCTCAGAATCGAAAAGATATGCACCGGCATTTATAAGATTTGATTTTGGCGTTTTTGTTTTTTCTTCAAGAGCACTAACCTTTCCATTCTCAACCGTGACAACACCAAAGTCAGAGGGGTGATCCGTTGAACTGATACCAATGCAAGGTGCGGAGCAATTGATAAGATGGACGAGGTCGTCAGGAGTCACAATCATGTCCCCGTTCAGAACAATAAATTTACCGGATACCATATCGCGGGCCGATCGTAACGCATCTGCTGTACCCATTTGCTGTCTTTGAGGGGCATAAGAAATATTAATCCCTGATTGCGATCCGTCCCCAAAGTGGTGGCGGATCTCCCTCTCTCCATACCCTACGACAAATACAAAATCGGTAATTCCCGCATCCCTTGCCGCTGTAACGAGGTGCTCTATCATCGGCTTGTTGGCAAGGGGGAGCATCACTTTTGGACGCTTCGACGTCAACGGACGCATCCGCTTCCCTTCCCCTGCTGCGAGCACGACACATTCCATGCGTAAAACTCGTACTACAACCTTTAAGCAGTTTTCCCCTTTTTCACTATACTGCGTGCACGTTCGAGCATTGCCTTTGCTGTGTCCCGTTTTTTCCCTTCTGCAGTTATCCGGATTTTAGGCTCCGTTCCACTTGCTCTGATGAGATACCACCCGTCCTCTTCTGTGACCCTTATCCCGTCTGTGGGATCGTCTGCGCCCAGAGCCGTGACAGTTTGACTGGCCGTATCGCAAACGATCGACTCGCGGAAAATCGAGTATACCGGTGCTGAATCAATCATTTCCGCCACATCCCATTCGGATGCTATCTCACAGAAAAGCGCTGCAGCGAAAGGGCCGTCGGGGCAAAGTGAAATATCAGGAAATATCCACGCCCCCGAAGGCTCACCTCCTAAGTCCCCCCATTGTAAGAGTTCCTCCGATACATAGGAATCCCCCACCGGAGTTCTCTTTACATCGGCAAAATTTTCTATGAGCATTGAAGCATCAGATGTGGTCACTACTCGTTTTGCATCAAGGTACCTGGAAAATAGCATCAGGAGATGATCGCCTTCGACATATCGCCCCTTGTTATCGAATGCCATCATCCGGTCCGCATCGCCGTCATGGACTACGGCACAGGTTGCCTCTTTTTTCCTGACCAACTCACCCACATAACTTAGGTGCTCCTTTAAGGGTTCTGAAGGTCGTGCAAAATGCCCGGATGGGTTGCAATTAATACAGACCGTTTTTGCTCCTGCATCTGATAGGAGAGACGGCGTCATTGTACATCCAGCCCCGTTTCCGCAATCGATAACTACCATAATCTCCGGGCCAATCTTCGTTTTATCAAGGATTGCATTTGCATGGGGTGCAATCGCATCAAAAGATCGTTCCTTTCCCTGATGCTGCCAATCGGCCCAGTGCCAAACTTCAAGAAGCTTCTCCATTTCCATCTGCTGCGACCGGGTAAACGACGATCCATCCGGGTTGAAAAGTTTCAAACCGTTGTATTCCTCAGGATTATGCGATGCTGTTATCATGCAGCCCGAGTCTGCATTTCTCGTACTGAAGGCGATTGATGGGGTCGGCGCAATTCCGGCATAAAATACGTTTCCGCCGCTTCCAAGGATACCGGATATTACGAGATTAGATAGTAAAGGGCCTGTCGTCCGGGTGTCCATTCCTACAATAACGGAGGAGGTTCTCTCTCCAAGGGTAGAACCTACTTCTAATGCGATATCGAGTAGTGTTTGATCAAATTTTCTCCTGATACCCGAAGACCCGAATAGCATAGTACAGTATTGGAGTGCCGTCAAAAAGAGTTTATCTCGATTAGATCTTTCAATGTGGTTGTAGAACTGATATCTGACTTTACTAAGAGACCCCGTACGGACACCAATGCTCAATCTGCTGAAGCCTCGATACCCCTGAAGTGGAGGGTCCAAGGCACAGAATCCTTTTTTTTGACGAATACGCCTGGAGAATATCTCCCGTTCCTTCTGCTATGAGACCTTCACCATTGATGAGAATGATATCAGCCTCTTCAGGATTCTCAACGACATATCCGCGCAGTTCAGATTCTACAGTTGGCATACTCCCCACACATTTTATGCGTTTTTCACCTATTTCAGCTTTCAGCTCTTCGATGCATCTCGGGTGGGATGATAGTTTGCATGAATGGTGAACCCGTGTTAGTGAAAAAAAACCCATTACCACATTTATGATCGCAGAAGCAGCACTTCTCGTCTTACCGGCATCAAGCGGAACCCCAAACATAAACGAGATTTTTGTCCTTGCTCTTATTGGGTCATAGGTAACAAAATCTGCGGTCTTTCCCCCGAATAAAGCGATTATGCATGCTCCACGTTCATACTGACAGTTTACATTTTCAGGATTGGTGTCAAGCAAGACGTCACATTCATCACACCCGCTATGCGATAGTAATTCTTCGATTTTATTGACCGAATCCAGAATTAGATCCATTATCTCCTCCAGATACCTTTTTCAGAACGACCCGTGCGGGTGAACCGTCAAGCCCGGCGAGGCGAAGAGGCAGAGCGATCATTTCATACCCCCCTTCATCTACTCCCGATAAATCAAGGAGTTCGATAATGGAGCAACCTCCTGCAAGGAGTTTACGGTGAACCTCCCCATCGCAATGATACGATTCGATTGAGGGAGAATCAATACCTATACATTTGATCTTATGTTCAGAGATTTTCCGGGCCGCGCTTATATCGAGACAGGGATAATCCTTAACGAACTGGTTTGTTCCCGAGAATGAGGTTCTAAGCAGAATGCGTTCAGCGTCTTCTATTCGTCCTTCAAGATCCCGTCCGGTAATAACCGGTCCGGTTTCCCGCATATCAAGAACCCTGCACAACCCAAGAAGATTCTCGAAAGACACTTCATCGATGGACAACCCTTTTTTGAGATAGTGGACCGGAGCATCGATGTGCGTTCCGGAGTGAGAGCTCATGTGCAAATCGCTGATGAGATAATTGCCCCGGTATTCCTGAGTAAATGATGGTTGACAGTCATCGGGATAAACCACATCGTCTTTGAAAAGGGTCCTTGTCACATCAAAAAATTTCACGTCCTTTCTCCGTTCCATCCGTATTTCCCGATCAATGGCACGAACCGTACTCCACCGTGTCCCTGTCTCGTTATGGTATAGCCTCGTTTTTCCAGAACTACCAGCTCCTGTAAATCGCGGCTGCCGATTGGAGCAACCAATCGTCCTCCATCTGCGAGTTGATCGATAAGAGGCTGGGGAACGTCCGGAGTCGCTGCTGTGATAATTATTCCGTTATACGGTGCATTTTTCGGGTATCCAAGGGTCCCGTCGCCTACAATAATCTCGATATTATCGAAGTTCAGCAGCGAAAGATTACGGCGTGCGAGATCTGCAACTTCTGGAATCCGCTCGATGCTCGTGACGTGGCGAACAATTCGTGATAATACCGCTGCCTGGTAGCCGCTGCCTGTCCCGATCTCGAGTACACTGTCGGATGGCTTCGGCAGTAGCAGCTCGGTCATGACCGCGACAATGTATGGCTGGGAGATCGTCTGGCCGTTTCCGATCGGCAACGGGCTGTCTTCATAGGCATGGCGATCATATGGTGGTGGAATAAAAAGATGGCGCGGAACCCCCCCCATCGCTGTGAGAACCTCCCCATCAAGAACTCCTCGTGCTTTTATCTGGGTTTCCACCATTGTCCGTCTTTCATCAGCGCGCAAGAACTCTGTCATGAGTGAAATTAAAATCCGGCTTTTTCTGCGACGTCGATTGATGCATCGATCTGTTTCTGGAGTGCTTCGGGAAGCCCGTTGATTTTCACGTCAAGGAATCCCCTGATAATCGTTGCTGTCGCTTCGTCTTCATCAAGGCCTCTCGACATCAGGTATTCGATCTCGTCTTTCGCAAGTTTGCCGACTGCTGCCTCGTGTGAGAGTTCAGTACCGACTACGGAACCTTCGATCTCAGGGATTGCATAGATCCTTCCGTCCTTAAGGATGAGTCCTTTACACTCGAGATGTCCCCGCGTGCCCGCTGTTTTACCGTTGATATGTCCTCGGGATATAATCGTCCCTCCTTTTGTAATTGCCCGGGTTATCAACTCTGCGCTCGCACCTTTTCCCTCCAGTATTGCACGGGAACCGATGTCCATATACGATTCCGCAGTTGCAATGACGATACTGGAAAACCGTGCAACGGAGTTCTCACCTTCGAGGGTAACGGTCGGGTACATTTGCACTTTTTTGACTGGCTGCATGCAGACATAATTGGACAGGAATACCCCGTTCTCTTCGACAATTGATGCACTACGCGGGAACACCTCGATATTTTCGCTCCAGTTATGGATCATTGTGAAACTGATCTTGGCATTCTTTTTAATATAGAACTCCGAAACCCCGTAATGAGCTCCTCCTTTCCCCACATGCTCTCCGCTTGTGCATCCGGAAATTATGTGCAGCTCTGACCCTTCTTCGGCAATGAGTATGTTATGGACATGCTGGATCTGTTCCCGACCGAGGAAGAGGCATGCCTGTATGGGAACAATGTTGCTCGACCCTTTGTGGGCAATTATTACATATCCTTTCGGTTCTTTCTGTGCTGCCACGTACTGGGTAATCTCATCTTTGTCCCGGGAGACTGCATTCCATTCGTACTCTTTAAGCCAACTATACTTTTCCATCGCCTTCTTATAAGGCAGGACTTCGATGCCTTCCGCTGAACATTCCGAATGGACAATTTCCTGATCCATCTGGAGATAGCTGCCGCACCGGTTTGTCATTGCGAGATCCATCCCAGATTGTGCGAGTCGCTCCTTGTCGGTAGCCGAGAGATCGGGAACATTTACGTTTGGCGGCATTCCATGCACTCCTTGTATCCACGCTGTTTAATATCTTTCAGAATTTCTCTGGGGTTGCCATGGCATCGGATCTGGCCCTCGCACATAACGTGACCACGGTCGGTTTCGATATAGTCGAGAATATAGCCTGTGTGGGTTATAACCAAGCCGCTTTTCTGTCGCTTACTCATACGTTTTTCTTTTTCCAGAAGAGAACCAATTGCAGTTCCCATAAGAGATATATTTTCAAGATCCACGCCGCTCTCCGGTTCATCGAGCATAATAAAATCCGGATTCTGGATCATCAGCTGCAATACCTCACTGCGTTTAATCTCCCCACCGGAAAACCCTTTGTTGATATCGCGGTCCATAAACTTGTCCATATGGACCGATTTGGCTAGCTCAAGAATGTTGTCGGGTTTTGTTCGCGATATTGCAGTCAAGAGTTTTCCGAGTTTCAATCCTGAAATCGTCGGGGGTCGCTGGAATAGCATCCCAATACCGCGTTTTGCCCGTTCGTGAGCTCGCATCTTTGTTACATCCTCTCCTTTGAAGAGGATCTTCCCTTCGGTTATAGTATAGTTGGAGAACCCCATTATCGTCATTAAAAGGGTAGTTTTTCCCGACCCGTTGGGCCCGAGTAGGACATGCGTCTCCCCTTCGCCGATATGGAGGTTGATGTCATGCAACACCTCTTTGTCGCCGACTTTCACGTGCAGGTTTTCGATATGCAGCATAAAGTAATCGAAAGAATGTTTGTCGATTGCTGCATTAAACGCTTTTCACTCTGCGGGAAGCATCGAAGGTTTCTTTCTTTAGGTGCCTGCTGTTCTTTAACCGATATCGTTGAATAATACAGAAAGGGCAGGTACATCATCAATGAGGCCGGAAAAAATTAAGGATAAGACTGGAAAAGCAAAAGTCCGGAATGGCTCAAAAGATGCAAAAGCAGGTATAAATGTCGAAGAACCAGCCGGAATTCTTCCGTTCATTAACCGGATCATCCGTAGTGATGCCGTGGGCGCACTTACCCGGATACCATCGCAAAGCGTGGATCTCATCATCACATCTCCACCTTACAATTTCGGTCATGCGTATGCACAGGACCAAACCAACGATACTTACGAGTGGAACGAATATTTTGAGAAACTGCTTGAAATATGGAAAGAATGCCAGCGAGTGCTCAAACCCGGTGGGAGAATAGCTGTCAATATCCAGCCCCTCTTCTCGGATTATGTCCCAACGCACCATCTCATTTCCCACCAGTTAATGAATCTGGGATTCCTCTGGAAAGCGGAATTTCTTTGGGAGAAGAATAACTACAACGCTAAATATACAGCATGGGGCAGCTGGAAATCCCCGTCTATGCCGTACATCAAGTACACTTGGGAATTTATCGAAGTTTTCGATAAAGGAACCCACAAGAAGACAGGGCTCCGGGAGAACATCGATATTTCAGCTAAGGAATTTAAAGAATGGGTTGTTGGAAAATGGTCATTTCCTCCGGAAATCCGGATGAAAGATTTTGATCATCCTGCCATGTTTCCGGAAGAATTACCCCGCCGGCTAATGAAGTTGTTCTCCTACCGGAATGATATAATTCTCGATCCTTTCAGCGGAGCTGGGACAACTGCTCTCGTAGCACGGAAGCTCCAGCGGCGGTATATCGGGATTGATATCTCACAACAGTACTGTTACACTGCAATGAAACGTCTGGAATTTGTGGCAGACTGCGACAAAGGAACCGGCTACTATCCGGATCCTGAATTGCTTACCCTTGAAAATCTTGGTGAAAAATAATTTTGAAATAACCCTTTTGAAAAACCCTGCGAAAAATACAAACTCAATTTATCGGTGGCATGCTTTTTTCAACGTAATCAAATACACCCCGACGGTCGAATCTGTTTGCAAGAATAAAATTGTGCATCTCGGCGTACGTCTGGTAATCCTTAAACATCTGGTGATATGTTGTAAGATCTGAATTATAACCCGTGATGAGATCGTCGTAGAGCGGCACCTGTCCGTTGTAACCACTGATATCACCGGCTGTTTTCATCTGGTTCATCCGGGTTTCAAGCTCACTGATACGAGCATATTTTGCTTGTAGTTCCGACTCAAGTGTCTTCACACACGGTTCCATATCGAGTGCTTTTTTCTTGGACTTGTCGTACATGTTCTCAATGTATCGTGTCTCTCCACCGCTATGGTAAATTTTCGATCCTTTTCCGATCGGAATTATAATTGGATCTGAACTGAGCGCGAGGCCTCCGGCAAGCTCAATTGTTGGTACACCGATAAATGAATAATTCGTCGTTTCTATATAGGAATACTCTGTATTTTTATACAGATAGTCATCTGATCTGACCCCGATCGCCATGTGGGTTTCAGGACCAAACGCGAACAGAGCTACGCCATATCCCTCGTGGGAAAGGAGACCCGCAAGGAGAAGACTTTTGTCGTCGCAATCTCCCGCTTCATCCATCGCGGTTTCAACCGGGAATTTTGCCAGGTTTTCCGGGGTGGTTTCATACCGGAGCGATTGGACATAGGCCGTCATGAGTTCAAGATATTCGTCATCTGAAAGATTTTGCCTCGTTTTTACGTTCCGGAATTCTTCCGCCAGATCCCGGTACATTTCGTCCTGGTTCGGATCCTGTATCATGGATCGGTAGCTGTCTGAAAACCAAGTATCCCGGGAAACATTCCCGTAGATACTGACCGATTTATCTGCAAGTTGTGCTCCCAGGTAGACCGAGCTGTTTATCGGGACCGATAGTGTCACGGTCGATTTTTCAAACGGGAACGAATGGGACACCTCCAAGGAAGACGAAAAATTTAGGCGGGGTTCGATATGGGGCGAAACGACCTTGTCGCTGAGACCAAAAAGCCCTCCGATATATCCCCCGCAGAGGGCAGCAAGGACAAGGAAGATTGCAAAGGCAAAGTATCTCATCTGTCTGCCCATGGTATTCCCTCACACCCCGTTCCCGGAAATGGATCGTAACAGAACTTCGAGGCCTGCGATAGAATCGATACAATCGTCCGGCTCTACGTTGGACCTATTTACTATATCCAAGCGGAACTTTCCGGTTCTTACAAGTATACCTTTCAGTCCTGCAGCCTGCGCACCGCTGATGTCAGTCATGATATCGTCACCTATCATGGCAGCCTGTTCAGGACAAATCTTCATGTCATCAAGAGCGAGGCGGAAAAAATCTTTCGATGGTTTTCCAACGACAATCGCCGTTTTCCCGGTCGCATATTCAAGAGCAGAGACAAACGGGCCCGCGGAAAGTGCAAGCCCGTCCCGGGCCATCCAGTACTGGTCTTTTTCGAGGGCGATCAGTTCCGCACCGCCCATGAGTGCACGGAACGCCTCATTCATGCTGTCATAGGTAATCGTATCGCCAGCGTCGCCAATAACAACGAAATCTGCCGTTTCTCCTGGCCTGCAAACATCTGCCTGCTGGAAATCCCGGTTCACATCACCGGTAACGAGGAACCGACAGCGGTTTTTTCCGACATTTTTCATGAAAGCAATTGCCGCGAGAGGTGGTGTGAAGATATGGTTCTCAGGGATATCGAGTCCCATGGCTGAAAGCCGTTCAGCAATTGTTTTCCTGCTCTTGCGTGTAGTATTCGATACGAAACGGTACGTAAAACCCCGTCCTTCAAGGAACGCAAGGGCATCCATTGCTCCGTCTATAGGATGATCCCCAACGTACATGACCCCATCAAGATCGATGAGGAATCCTTTGATATTTCTCATTCAATCCCAACCCTTGACCAGTGCATCCACGAGCGCATAGCAACGCACCTTGTTTTCTCCAAGCCGAACCGCTGATTCTTTGAGGATCAACGCCCTCTTGCGGTCTGGAAGATCTTTTGTCCATTTCGCTATGATTTCCATGGTCACTTCCGGATGAAACTGAACCCCCACGGCACTTCCAATACGGAATGCCTGGTTCTTCACTGCATCACCATAAGCAATCAGTTTTGCCCCTCGGGGAAGATCAAAGTTTTCTTCGTGCCAATGAAAGACAGCAAAATTATCCGGGAAGATCTTATTCCTCTCTTGCCGGCAGCCTTTGATGTTGTGCCACCCAATCTCCCGGATCCCTTTTCTTACGTCGCAGTCAAATGCTGAAGCAATCATTTGCGCTCCAAGGCAGATCCCAAGGACCGGGCGATTCGCCGTTATCGCCTTTTTGATAAGTAATTTTTCTTGTACGAAGTAGGGATAGTCCTTCTCATCATTTACGCTCATCTGTCCGCCAAGGACAATCAGTTTTTCCGGGATGATGCCGGGGACTTCGTCGCCTTCATAGAACCGGAACGTTTCGAAGGGAATCTTTCGCTCGTGCAGGTATTCCAGAATGGTTCCTGCGGATTCATCGTGCCCGTGCTGGAACAGGGTAATCATCAATGAGTTGTTGACGTGCTCTGACATCAGCATTCGCTTCACTTTCACTACACGCGGTTGGATCTTTATAGGTTTTGTTTATGAATGTTAATCCGACGATGGCAGACACGCAGATCCAGACCAGGATAGGTGCGCTCTGGCAGCAACGAATTCATTCGCTGCGGGAATACGAGGTTGTCCGCGACGGTAACGTATTCGGATCCGGCTTTTCCAACAACTGTGTCTACTCATCGGAATACGATCTGGCACGAAGATACCTCGACCGATTGATGACACAATATCATGGTGACTCCTTTCTGGACATTTTCGCCGGGCACGACATCTTCAATGATGCCGGTGCCTGTTTCTGCATTCAGTCCAGTGTCGAAATTCCCGGGATAAAATTCAATATCGATGGATTTCGTCATGACATCATATCCGATCTCACTCTCGTTCATGGCGTAGGCGAAAAGACACAGCGGATCCTGAAAGCCAGAGGGTATGAAACTCTCGAAGATCTCCTGCACCACCCGAAATTCCGCACCGCTGCGAGAGAAGTGGTTGAGCAGTTATCGATTGGAAATTCCGTGGATATGATGGATCTCATCGGCAATCGCCATTCTCGATCCCACCCCCTGGCCCTGGGGACCGCAGGATTTTATGAGCCTGACGCGTTCGTTTTTATCGACATCGAAACTATGGGGTTGTTTTCCCGGCCGATAATCCTGTTTGGCGTCGGGACTATCGAACGGAAAAAGCTTGTCGTCCGCCAGTACCTGCTTCGTGATATCGCCGATGAGCAAGCAGCACTCGTTGCTACCATGGAACACCTGTCCGGTGAAAAGCCGGCACTCGTGACCTTTAACGGCAAATCCTTTGATTTCCCGTACATCCTCGACCGGCTTTCCTATTACGGCATCCGGCCACGTTCCCGGATCCCCCATTTTGACATGCTCCATTTCAGCCGCAGACGCTGGAAAAACGAGTTTCCCTCCCTTCGTCTCTCTGCTCTTGAGAAAGAAATCCTCGGCATTGTCCGGGAAGAAGATATCCCGGGGCAGATGGTACCGGAATTTTATGAAACGTATTTGAGAACCGGAAATTGTGGCCCGCTCGTCCCTATTGTTGAACACAATAAGCAGGACGTCGTTTCCCTGGCCCTGCTCTTCTTCCACCTTCTTGGAGAATCGTATGGCTGTTGACGATCTCCTACGTCTCCTTAATGTAAACCCGGTTTACCGTCCCCGGGTTGTTCATATCGAAGAAACCGAACCCGAATTAGCCGATTATGGGTCGCTTGATAAACCCCTTGACGAATCTCTTGCATCCTATCTGGCCCAAAACAATATCCGGCTCTATTCCCATCAGTGCGAAGCGATCAACCGGATCCGCACCGGAAGAAACGTGATCATAACAACACCGACAGCAAGCGGAAAGACCCTCGCGTTCAATATCCCGGTGTTCGACCAGCTCGCAAAGGAGCCCGAAACCCGGGCTCTCTACCTGTATCCGACAAAAGCCTTGTCCAATGATCAGCTTGCAGTACACACCCAACTGGCAAAATTCACCGGAATAGCGGCCAACCCTGGTATCTATGATGGTGACACGCCGCAATCAAAACGCGCAGCGATCCGCGAGCATTCCCGGATCATTATCTCTAACCCCTACGAACTTCACCAGGTCCTGTCATGGCACGCGAAATGGAGCCCGGTCTTTTCGAACCTGAAGTATATTGTGATTGACGAGGCCCACCGGTACCGCGGGGTATTCGGGTCACACATCGCACTTCTGATCCGAAGACTCCTGAGGATCTGCGATTATTATGGCTCTACCCCGGCGTTTGTTCTCTCAACGGCAACGATTGCGAATCCACTTGAATTTGCGACAAAACTAACCGGCAGGCAGTTTGAGCATGTGGAAAAAGACGGATCCCCGCACGGAAAGAAGCACTTCGTCCTTTATAATCCCTACTTTGACGGGACCGGTGAACGGGCAACGCACCAGGAAACAAAAGATCTGTTAATTTCCTGTATCAAAAACGATCTCCAGACGTTATGCTTTACCGGCTCCCGGAAAATGACCGAACTGATCACCGCGTGGGCCAGGGATGACGCAAACCGTACATCGGCCCGGCTTGCGAACTCGATATCTGCTTATCGCGCAGGATACCTCCCGGAAGACCGCCGGGCAATAGAGCGGCATCTGAAAGAGGGCACAATGAAAGCGGTTGTCTCGACCAATGCGCTGGAGCTTGGAATCGATGTCGGCTCACTGGATGCAGTCTTAATCTCCGGCTTCCCGGGCACTATGATGTCAACCCGGCAGCAGGCCGGTCGGGCCGGTCGGAAAGGAGGTGAGTCCCTTACAGTTCTTGTTGCGCAGGCAAACCCTCTCGACCAGTACTTTATGCGTCATCCTGACCAGTTTTTCGGGAGTTCCCACGAGAACGCCATTGTCGATATTACAAATCCTTACATTATTTCCGGCCATCTTCTGTGCGCCGCAGCTGAGCTGCCCCTCCGGGAGGATAACGATAAGGAATTTTTCGGCGATTCCCTGCAAAATATCCTACCAGAACTCGAGTCGGGTAATCTTGTCAGGAAAACGTCGCATGGCTGGATTTATGCCGGGAGAAGCCGGGCCACAGAAGCGGTAAGTCTGGATGGAATTCCCGGTGAAACGTACCGAATCATATGCAGCGGCAGACTCCTTGAAACCCTTGACCGGGCACAGGCTTACCGTGAAGCGCATAAAGGTGCGATCATGCTCCACCAGGGTGAAACCTATATTATCAACGAGTTGGATCTTGAAACGCACATTATCAAGGTTACACCCACAGACGTCGATTATTACACCCAGCCACTGAAAGAAGTCGATCTGGTCATTTTGGATGAGCTCGAAAGCCGTGTTGTTAATGGCATGAAATGCTGTTTTGGCGATGTGGAGGTAACCGAACGATATACCGGTTACAAAATCAAACGAAAAGATACCATAATTGGTCTCGAACCCCTTTCGCTGCCTCCCCTCTCGTTCAGGACGAAAGCGTTCTGGTTCGTACCTTCTACCGACATGGAACAGAAAGTCATTGGAGCGGGACTCGATCTTCCCGGAGGACTCCATGGCGCCGAGCACGCGATTATCGCGCTCATGCCGCTTCACGTGATGTGCGACCGATGGGACATCGGAGGTCTCTCATCGCCGTCGTTCGGTGAACGTGGCGAACCGGTCATATTTGTGTACGACGGATTCGAAGGGGGTGTCGGATTAGCCGAGAAAGCATTCGAAGTTCTTCCGGATCTCTTCTCGACAGCATACAATCTCGTCAGGGACTGCGGTTGTGAAGATGGTTGCCCTTCGTGTATTTATTCGCCAAAATGCGGTAACGACAACCAACCTCTTGATAAAGAAGCAACAATCCTTCTGCTCGCGGAATTTTGCAGGACATCGAAAAATGAGTGTCTGGAAAAACCCGTGATGCACGGGTCGGTCATTTTCTGACATTGCGCATTTAGTCAACAAGAACGACTCTGCTCTCCGGTTCGCTTTCATCGTCATCGAAAATAAACAAATCATCAATTGATGAATTGAGCGCCTTTGCAACCGCATGCGCGAGTTTAAGAGAGGGGTTGTATTTGCCCTGTTCGAGAAAAACGATGGTCTCACGTCTTACTTCGACCTGTTTTGCGAGATCATCCTGGGTCATAGCGACCCGGGCGCGATATTCCTTAATCCTGGTCTGCACGTTTTTGGCTCCGTGTTAAAGATTCACTCAATGTCTCCTTTTCTGAACGGGTAAACCTGGTACAACCGTGCCGATGCAGCAAGAACGACAATCGACAATGCCAGTGCGATCTGTGTCCCGAGCCTGAGTATGTTCAGGTAATCAAGCCAAAATAAGCCGAACATAAAGAAAAGTCCTGTCAGCCAGACATATGAGAGACCGTACGCTCCAATTTTCCTGGAACGCTCGTCCGACTCGGGATCGTTTCCATAGCGTTTGTACCGGACAAACCCGGTTACCAGAAATGCTAATCCGGCAACTAAAAGAATAGTTCCGATGATCGCTTCCCTGGAAGCCCAGACTAAAGTTACAAAACCGCTTGTGATCATCAGAATACCGATGATAATTCGGTAAAGATTCCGCTTTCTCAAAGTCATTAACCCCAATTGTTATTTATTTCTAACATTGAAAGGACTTAAATGTTATCTATTTCTAACAACTTCTACAGGAGATGCTTTTCTAGCGAGATTTATAACAGAATTCGGGATACTGAATTATTGGTAGATGGAGGATCTGGAAAGAGAAATTTTGCTGGATCCTGGGAATCGCGAAAGAAAATAGTTGGATGACTTCCTACCCAAAAGCCGACCCCCTTATGGGGGGAGGGGGGATACCCAGCGTTTTGTGGTCAGGCAACCATTCGAATACGACGTTAGTATTTCGGATCGAACAAAAATTGGGAGGGAGTCCCCCTTCCCCTCTTTCCAAAAGACCTACCCCCCCACCCCCCTTCTGGCTGCACGGTTTTTGTTTCAAATTTTCAAAACCAGTCAACCGGGTTTTCTCATAGAGTCTTAATAGGAAATCAGCCTACCTTGGTACAACCCTATGAGTCTGGTACCTAATTTTAAAGAGATCATAGCTCATTCGCCCGTCGTTTTCACCATCGGTGTTGCCGGGGATAGTGGGTCAGGAAAGACGACATTCACAAATGCGATTCGGGAAATATTTGGTCCTGATCTGGTCTCGACCATAACCTTGGATGACTATCACAAGTATGACCGGGACGAGCGTAAACGGCTCGATATCACTCCTCTTCACCCGGATGCCAACGATATCTTACGGCTGGAATCGGATATCGCGCAGCTGAAAAACGGGAAATCGGTATTAAAACCGGTTTACAACCATGCCACCGGAACATTCGATACCCCTGTAATGTTCACCGCCCGGAAGATCCTGATTCTTGAAGGGTTGCACACGCTTTTTACTTCCGGGCTCCGGGAATTGATGGACTTCTCCATTTTCGTTGATCCGGAAAAAGAAGTCAAGTATGAATGGAAACGGCGGCGCGATATGGAACGCCGGGGGTATTCGTATAAGGAAGTAACCGGAGAGATAGCCCGACGTGAGAATGATTACGAATCTTTCATCGCTCCTCAGCGGTGTAATGCAGATGCAATAATCAAAATCGGAAATTCGAACTACGGAAAAGATCTCGGAGCTTCCCGGAACGTGTACCAGATCTCCCTCCTCCAGAACCGTATGAAAGAGGCGATCCGCGATATTGACTTAAATATCGACCTCCACTCACTCCTATCATTTCATGACCGGGATTTCCTGATTGAGTTCTCGTCCCAACCGGTTGAATGTCAGCTGATGCGTGCTCTCACCTTCGATGGAGAGATGAATTACGACACGTTCCGGAAGCTCGAGCAAAATATCGAGACACAGACCGGCGTTCATCCTATATCGATGTTTGAATCGAAAGAAACGGTGACAGCGACCGATATCATACAGCTCATCCTTTCGTGGCGCATTATTCACCGGCGTATTTTTATCCAGAAGATGGCATAATCCAAAAGGAGTTATAGCTTGTTTTACAAAATATTACTCAACTGATTACCCTGCTTTTTAACAGAGTAAATCCTTGAACGAATCCAGAAACTATATGAGTATTATCACCTCCGCTTCTTAGGCAGAATCCTCTATGATCTCCGTTTTGTACGTCGAATCAGATACCCGTTTACAGGCAGATCTTAAGGTGTATCTTGAGCGGGACAACAGGATCAAGGTCGAGACACTTCCCTCTGCAGCAGAAGCTCTCGATTTGATAAAGACAAATAAATTCGATGCGATTGTCTCAGAATATTACCTTCCGGTCACTGACGGTCAGACATTCCTCGAAGTCCTCCGTCGGGCCCGGAACGACCCGATTCCTTTCATCTTCTTTGCAAAGAAAGCGGGGAACGAAGCGGTAATAAAGGCGCTGAATCTCGGTGCAACGTTCTACGTTCTTAAAGGTAAAAACCCGGAGCATGAGTTTGAAGTTCTCCGGCATTTCATTTTTCAGGCGGTCGAGCAGAAACGTCTGACAGAAGCGCTGAAGGAGAGTGAGAAACAGTACCGTATGGTGGTCGAAGGGCAGTCCGAATTCATCATGAGGTTTCTCCCGGACGGGACTATGGTATTTGCAAATGAGGCCTACTGCCGGTACTTCGAAGTTTCCCGGGATAAACTCCTCATGAAGAATATTTTCGACACCGTCCCCGCTGAGCGCAGGGAGGATTTCTCACGACATATCAGGAAGCTCACCAGCGAACATCCCGCAAGTACGGCAGATTCCCATTTCATACCCGGGGATGGCAAAATCCGGTGGCAGCGATGGCAGAACCGGGCTATATTCAATGACGAAGGCGAGCTTACTGAATACCTTGCGGTCGGACGTGACATCACCGATCAGAAAAACGCCGAGAACGCACTTGTAGTGGCGCACAACAATCTCGGTATTATGAACACGATTACCCGTCACGATATTCTCAACCAGCTTACGGGAGTGTTCAATCTGCTCGAACTTTCCATGCTGTCGAGCAAGGATCCGGAAGTGCTTGAATTTCTCAAAAAGGCCATATCCGCTGCAGAAACGATCCGGACACAGATTCTCTTTACTCAGGATTATCAGGATATCGGGGTTGGTGCAGCACAATGGCAAAACCTCAATACCCTTATCCAGAAATCGATCGATGCGCTTGACCTTTCGAGTATCAATATCCAGTATTCATTGGAGGACCTTTGGGTATTTGCCGATCCTCTCGTCGAAAAAGTGTTCTACAACCTCTTAGAGAATTCTCTTCGCCATGGGAACAGGGTATCTGTGATACAGATCTCCAGCCATGAGAACGAATCCGGCCTCATGATCGTTTATGAAGATAACGGCATCGGGATACCGGAAGAGGTAAAGGAGAAGATCTTCCGGAGGGAATATTTCCAGAACACTGGGCTTGGGCTCTACCTTATTCGGCAGATCCTTGCCATAACTCACATTGGAATCCGGGAAACCGGGACCCCCGGGAAAGGTGTGCGGTTTGAGATTTCTATACCTCCCGGGAAGTATGGCATGCGTGTCGCGAGCAGAGAAGACTCCGAACCGGTTAAAATAAAAAATGAGTCCTGAATCGATCAGGATTCGATGACTGAACGAACCGACAGGAAAACCGGACCCCTCAGATCTACTTTCTTGTTTGAGTCCGTGACCGTGCGCATGACGTACTCCTCGATCTTTATGTTGATGTCGCTTGGGAGTTTTGCCATTTTAACCTGTACATGCACTGGTTTGCCGCACCGGGTCCCCTCTTCGATCCGTGCTGCTGCAAGGGATGCAACTGCGTCGAGATAGGTTATACCAGTTGACACACCGTGGGTCCGGACTGCTTTCCACTTTTCTACATCCGGCACACCAAGAATTGATCCCTGATGAATGAAGATCTCATTTGCGCACGCAGGGCCACAGAGTTTTGCATTGGATTCTGTCTCTTCGACAATGACGCCGATAGTTGTCCCGCCGATTGAACCTTTCCACGCGTCGAATGCACAGGGTCCCTGTGCATCCGCGTGGGCTGCTGCTGTCGCTTGTATCGCGGCGGCCAGCATTTTTCCTTCGCTGGTTACTGGCTCTTCGCGCACCCTTACACCTCTTACCAGTTCGGTATCCGTGAAGGTGTGTGGGAAGAACTGCGGGTGGGAGAGCTGGCGCACATCATCTGAGTTGTACGCTATCATCGCGAGGCGTTCGACGCCAAGGCCGAGGTTCATGACCGGGACGCCGATGCCATATTCGGCAAGGGCAGAAGGAGAGTACATCCCGAATGTCGCGACTTCCACCCACCCGTGAACCGGGTGCCGGGCGTAGACTTCGGTTTGTGTGTCCGGCATGTAATACTTCGAGCGTTTCTCGTCCGGCTGGAACCGGAAGTCGGAGTAACCGAACGCCGAGAGAAGTGCCTGGCTGACTGCTTTACCGTCATCAAGTGTTATATCGTCACCCGCTACGATACAGGAGGCCGAATGGTAGGTCATAAGCCGCGTCGGCCCTTCGGCCTGTTCGCGGCGGAAACACCGGTCGACTGAAAAGAGTCGGAGAGGCATGGGCGTTCGTTCCCAGATGGAACCGAGTGTCATGAACCAACCGCTTGTCATGTGGCTTCGAAGGGTACTCCGGGATGATTCAGGAGTAAGCGCCTTGAACTCCGGGAAGACGGCTTCGAGAATATGAACGACGAGCGCGTCATCTATTCCGAGGACTTTCGAGAGTTCGAACGTTAATTCATCGCCGTCGATCTCCGACTTTTTATATGCGTGGAGGGTTTCCCGTAGCTGCTCCTCAGTCTCCTTTGTCATTATTTGGTACTGACCGGATCCTGAAGAGTTTCCCTCTTCAGCGGATCCATGGGTAAGCGGGCTTTTATGGCTTTGAATAATCTCGTTGATCTCATCGAGCTGCTTACGGGCTATCCCCACATTTGGACGCGGAAGTCCGCCGAGATAAAAGACCCGGTCGAGAACCGCCATAGCTTCCGGTCCAAACTGCCGGTAGATATCTTTCTCTTCAATGATGACCGGGTTTTCCGCTTCATCGAAGCCGAGAGCGAGATAGGTCTCACGGAGGCGCTGGATAGTTGCAAAGATCGGATGGGCAACCGCCCGCTTGTAGCTGAGCCGGGGATATTTCCCCGACTGGTTTGCCGGGGTAAGAACAGATGGCCCCTTGTGCCAGGCACCTTCGAAATTCTCATGCGTCAGCGTTTTCCATTCATCGGGATTGAATCTCATGTTACACGCTCCAGACAGACAACTCTGCTCAGTCTGTTTTCATCCTTAATTGTGTAATCGCTTGACTCTGCGATTTTTTCAGCAAAAGAACGTACCGTATCATGTTCCGGCATGTTCTCCCGCTTCAGACGGTTTCTACTGTACCCCAAAAACATATAGCCCTTTACTTCAACAAATCTCGCACCGGAATCCTGGAGTATCGCTGCATATTTTTCCGTTGCGAAATCATTCAGGCCGCGAACAAGAGTTATCCGGACTGCTGAACGTCGCTGACCAAGCAGTGAAAGACTCCCGCGCACCCGGTCCCAATAGTCACCGGTCGGGTGGCAGACTGCCTGATAGGTCTCCTTATCCGGAGCATCGAGCGAGACATACATCTGGTACGGGTTGCACTTTTCGAGCATCGCGGGATTGGTCCCATTGCTCACCAGAAATGTCGTGTAGCCTTCACGATTGAAGAGATCGATGAGTTCCGGTAGCTGGCTGTAGAGTGTCGGCTCTCCCGAGAGCGAGATCGCGACATGTTTTGGATCGAGCGCTTCTTTCCACTTCTCTTCGGTCACAGTATTTTCAAGGACCGCATTGTATCCTGCAAGGGCTTTTTTCTGGAATGCGGGAATTCCGGCAAGAATGGTTTCCGGTGAACACTCTTCTTTCTCGGCCATCTCGTGCTCGAACGAACGCCAGCAGAAAAGGCATCGCTGGTTGCATGCGAGTGTGGGGGTCAACTGGACGCAACGGTGACTATCGATCCCGTAAAACTGGTGCTTGTAGCACATGTCGCCACCCTGAAGTGCGCGTTTGCACCACATACAGGGCTTGAGCGCCGCTGAAGAGGACTTTGAAAAAAACTGGTAACCCTGCCTGCGCAGGGCGTTACATGGTTCTGATGGCATCGATCCCAAGCGTTTCGAGAGATTCTTTCAGGGTATTCTGTGCAGCTTTGACCAATGTGAGTCTTCGGTTTCGCACATCGCCCTCACTTTTCAGGACCGGTTCGAAATGATAGAACGAGTTGAAGGTGTCGGCAAGTTCACGGGCATAGGTTGCGAGGATATGAGGACGAAGCTCGGTTACGACACGCTCAATAATTACCGGGAACTTTCCGATCTGCTTTGCAAGCGCGATTTCCTGTTCGGTTTCGAGATCGTAGCATTCCGTGAAATCCCCGGCTTTTTCAAGGATACTGCATGCCCGAGCATGAGAGTACTGGATGTAGGGTCCGCTCTGGCGCTCGAAATTGAGTGCTTCCTTCCAATCAAAGACGGTGCTCTTTTCGGGAGAGACCTTCGCGATATCGTACCGGATAGCGGCGAGACCTACCGATTTTGCGATCTCTCTCCGGGTCTCTTCGTCAAGTTCCGGTCTTCTCACGGTAACTTCATCGAATGCACGTTTCCGGATCTCGGTTATGAGGTCATCAGCAGAGACGAATTTCCCGGCCCGGGTGCTCATCGAGCCTTCGGGCAGTGATACGAATTCGAAGAAGACGATCTCTGGTGACTTCTCGCCGATAAGTTTCAGTGTGCACTGGAGTTGTGCTCCGATAAGTTTGTGATCCGCCCCGAGGACATCGATGACCCGGTCGAAATTCGCAGCCTTCCACGTGTGGAACGCGAGGTCGCGCGCAGCATAGACCGAAGTACCGTCGCTGCGGCGGATGACATACTTGTTTTCGAATCCGAATTCGGAGAGGTCGAGAGCGAGAGTCTCTTCCTCACGGGCCTGGGGGAGTCGCTTCAGCTTGTTGACGATCCGCTCGGTATTCCCGTTCCTGACAAAATCGCTCTCCCAGACAAAACGGTCGTGTTTGACATTGAGATTTTTTAAGGTGACTTCAAACCCGTCGAGGCAGCGGGCGACTTCCTTCCGGAATTTCTTCACGGTCGCAGGATCGCCGTTCTCGACCAGCTGCATCAGGGTGTCGACCTCTTTTGTGATTCCAGGATCCGTTTCTATCTCCCGGTTTGCGGCAATGTAGATCCGGGCGATATGGGCATCCTCTTTCTCGCCTTCAAGCCGTGTGTTATCGAGATGGTCGAAGCCCCACACAACGATTGCTATCTGACGACCCATGTCATTGACATAGTACTGGACTTCAAGCCGGAAACCCGCTTTCCGGAACGCCCGGGCGAGTGTGTCGCCGATGATAGAGTTTCGGATATGCCCAACGTGAAGCGGCCCGTTCGGGTTTGCACTCGTGTGTTCGAGTACGACGCGAACCTGATTTTTCTCAAGAGATCCGTACCCGGGTTTTACTGCCTCTCTGATCGTCCCGGTCACGTACGCACTGCCGAAAATAAAATTGATGTACGGGCCTTTTACCTCGGTTTTCACGCCAAGGTCCTTCAGGATGGGGTTGGCTGACAGGGTGGCCGCAAGATCTTTTGCGATCTGGACCGGCGCCTGCTTTTTTACTTTGGCGAGCGCAAATGCGACGGTGGTCGCCAGATCTGCGTGCTCTCCTCCGTCGATGATCTGGGCGTCATCCGATCCGGTCGTCTCTTTCAGTACTTTCTCGAGTGTTTTCCGGGCTTCAATCAGCATCAGTATCCCGTCCTATAGCGGAGGATCGCAGCGATCCCGCCAAACGCAGTAAAGAGGATCGAACCCTCTTCAAAATCATCGGAGATGAGTTCAACCTTCGCACTGCTCTGGTCGGCGATTTTCGCGAGTTCGTCGATTATATCGACTTCTTCATCGAGTACGAGCGGCGCCGTGCATTTCGGGCAGTTGCCGAGAGGAATATCCCGCACGGTCTTTCCCGGCTCCATACTCACCGTCTTCTCTTCTGTGTACCCGCAGCTCTGGCATTTTATTTTCAGCCGGGATTTACGGAGGGTTGCCGAAAGAAGCAGGGTATCGACCGCCCCGATCTCGAGGTTCTTGCGTATGCTCTCCTCTCCGTAAGCTGCAAGCCCCCCGTCCTTGACCAGTTCTTTGAGGAACCGGTCCATGAACTCCTTTTCCTTGACGACAGTCATTCCCTTGAGAGCGTCCTTTGCCGCATCGACAAGCTCTGCAAGCCCGTCCTCGTTGGTGTATGCGACATCGAAGAGTCCGATGATCCGCTTCTGGATCTCATGATGGAGGAAGCTGCCTCGTTCGAACTCTTCCTTGGTCGGGCTCGGACCGCCGATCAAAACGCCCCTGAACCGCTCGAAGAAATCTTTCTCTGCAAGGAAGATGGCACTCGATCGTTCGCCGACTTTTGTATAGAATTCGTTAATCGCGATCTCACGAAGGCGGCCGAACCGGGCTGCCGACTGGCCACCTTTCCTCATCTTGCCTGGGACGGTCGATGTCGATCCGCCCATCGGCTCGATGCGGTTGCCCCGCAGGAATCCCCAGTACGCTTCCCGTCGGTCGAGAACAAGGAGACCGTAGATGTTCTTCTCCTCGAGCATCTGCTGAAGCGGTTCGAGCTCGAACTTCGAGCTGCACCGGTACATGTAAAGGTTGAGGGGTTCAGGGGGCTCAATAATCGTGCACTGGAGATCCGTCCTGTCGCCATATAACTGGACCGTCCCGCAGAATACTGCCATTCCGTTTACCGGGGGCCTCTTGTAATATTTCAGGCGCGAAAGAATGGAGGAGATGGCGCTCTGGACATTCGTGCGCGTCTGCTTGCTCTTGATGTTCGCGCACTGACCGAACTCGTCTTTCAGCTGGTTGGTTACATCATAGATCTGTTTGTCAGGAGGGATGTAGAGCGTGATAAGCTCGGTTCCGCTCCCCTCTCCAGACCCGAGTTTTTCGAGCGTTTTCTTGAATTCGTAGCGCTTCCGCGCCTCATCCATCTCCACTTCTTCTGTCATTACCGGAACTCAACCTCTCGCGAGCTATTACTTATTCACCCGCGGTTGCCATAAATTTGCGCCCATTGACCAATGATCTTCTGGTCGACATCTGGATTGATACCGTGGTCGCCGGAGAACTCGATAAACGTCTTTGGCTCTCCCGCATGGCTGAAGAGTTCCTTGCCCTGTTCGAAGGGGATGATCGGGTCCGCCTGCGCGTGGAACATCCAGACCGGTCGTGGCGAGATTCGTCCGATATAGGTACTGGGTTCAAGCGATGTTGCAAATCGTAATGGATCTCCGGTATACCCTTGCTGGATTGCGGAGTTGAGGATTCCCCAATCCGATGTGGAAATACCAACATAACCGGCGAACGCCGGATCGGTCCCGGCCGCAACTGCGGCATACCGCCCACCATTACTCGAACCAACTGCATAAACCGGGACATGGAGCCGGTCGGCAAGAATCTGCCGCGCAGCGGAAAGATCACTCACTGTTTCATAATATTCTGGCCAGTTACTATTTTCAAATGCATTGAAGTCGAGTTCCGGGTTGAACGGATACCCGGGTGTCTCTCCCCCGTTTCCACGGGTATCTACAAAGAGAAACGCATAGCCCGCTGTGGCAAACCGTACCATCCTCTCCTCATGCCCGGCGAGTTTTTCCCCGGCACCCGGTGCATAGACGATGGCAGCCAGCGGGTGCTTTGGCGTGGAGAGATAGGTGACAACATCCCCGGTGCCGGTGTGCATGATTATCTTCGATTTCGTATACGTCTCGTTTGAGAAAAGTACCTGCTCGCTCGTTGTAACCGGTGCAACGCTCAGTGAGAGAACGCCGTTTTTGTCTACGGACCAGGATGATTTCGCTCCCGTACCTGTGCAGCCCGCTGCGAGAAAAAGGATTAGAAGGCATCCGGTAATAATCGCGTATCGCATATCATCGCTCCAGGCATTTGTGGATAAGGCAGATTGTCTTGGCATCGACAATAGCCTCTTCCCGGATCATCGCAGTGAGATCTGCGACCGCAACATCGATCACATCAATCATCTCATCTTCATCTTTGGAATATTCCTTTGAAGGAAACAGGTCGCGGGCTTCAAAGAGGAATATTTTCTCGTCTGTAAATCCCGGGGTCGTAAGAATAAATCCCCGGGGGATCATGGTATTCGCCCCAAATCCCGTCTCTTCGATCAATTCCCGGTGGGCGGTTTCGAGCGGTTTCTCTCCTTCCTCCATCGTTCCGGCTGGAACTTCAATGATATTTTGGTCAATGGCATACCGGAACTGCTTCAGCAGCTTACACCGGTCGCCTTCAACCGGAAGAATCGCTACCGCGTTGCTCGGGTGAACGATTACCTTCTCCCGCTCATGCCCATTGGGGAGCCGAATGGAAATCTTCTCAATAGACAAGCGCCTGCCGCGGTAGATCTCCATTTCAGCACTCGTTCCTAATGGGGCAGTGTATTCTGATTGCCACGAATGTTTCCACCCGGAACTGGCAGGATTCGCGCGAGCCAATCTTCTCTGACAATAAACGTATTGCTTTCATCATTTCATCCCGATGATCTTGTGAAGCTGTACCTGGAATCTTACCGGAAGATTGTGTGCAAGAATATATTCTGCGATCGCCTTACAATCTGACCCGAAAACCGGAGTCAGGAAAATTTCTCCGTTTATCCTGTACGCACCGATAACTTCCCGGGCATAAGCCAGATCATTTTCATCCTTCACAACGAACTTCACGCTGTCGTGGTGCCGGATCGCACTGAGGAGCTTAAGATCGCTTTCTTCTCCCGATGAAGGGCATTTCACGTCCATGCAGATAGATGAATATCGCAGGAGTTTCCTGAAATCCAGGGTCCCGTTCGTCTCTATATCGATTGCTATTCCTTTTTTGTGGAGTGAAGCAAGAAGCGGTTCGAGTTCCCCGGCCTGCAGCAGCGGTTCTCCCCCGGTTATGCAGACGTACTTCGGGTTCCGGCGCCATACCTGTTCGAGGATGACATCGGCGCTCGTTTCCTTTCCATCTTCCAGTGCATACCCGGTATCGCACCAGCGGCAGTGCAGGTTGCAGCCGCTGAGCCTGATGAACAGGCACGGCTTTCCCTGGTTTTTCCCCTCGCCCTGCAGGCTCAAAAAAATTTCCGTGATCTTCATCTAGAATCCCGGCGGCGAATCCGGCGAATTGAGTTCTGCGTAAGAGTTTGGCGATTCCCAGACCCTGATCCTGGGGATAACCGCATCGATCCCCTGTCCCTTGCAGTATTCGTTCAGGTCATTTCGAATCAGGAGCGCGAGCAACTCACTTGTCGGATCCCCGGGAGTTGTTATCACGTGCTGGAACTTTTCGATGCACGGGACCATGGGATCATCCTGGTTTAAGATAATCTGGTGATCGTATTTCCCGATAAGTTCCTTGATAACATTGTAATCGATCAGGATATTGGTGGTTGCATCGGGCTCCCCCTCAACCCAGACCTCTACCTTCCACCGGTGTCCGTGAAGGTTGGCGCACTTGCCCTCATAATGGAGCAGGCGATGGCTCGCATCGATCTGCACCTCCTTATAGATCCCGATTTTCATCGCATCATATACGCTGGATCAGGATATAATATTATTACGAGTGCGGGATAATAGTATAAGACAAGCTGGAGGATTGCCACAATTTATAAATTGGCAACCCGCGTTTGTATATATCTCAGTGTGGGTTATCGATAACCACAATAACAACTAAAATGAGGCTATTCAATGGGACAGGGTAAATTTGCAGCCAGAAAACTGGTTCGGGACTCAAATAAGTTCCGGTGGGCGGACAAGAATTACGCACGCCGCGAGCTCAATCTCGATGTGAAGTCGGACCCGTTAGAGGGTGCGCCACAGGCGAGAGGTATCGTGCTTGAGAAGATTGGTGTTGAAGCAAAACAGCCGAACTCCGCTATCCGGAAGTGCGTGCGTGTCCAGCTGATCAAGAACGGCCGGCAGGTCAGCGCATTCGCAGTCGGCGACGGTGCAATCAACTTTATCGATGAACACGATGAAGTCGAGATCGAAGGCATCGGCGGCCGTCTCGGGCGTTCCATGGGAGATATCCCCGGAGTCCGGTACGTGGTTACCAAAGTGAATAATGTCTGCCTCCACGAAATGGTAATCGGCAGGAAAGAGAAGCCGCGCAGGTGATTTTAGATGACGAACGCCGAAGCAGTAACAGCAGGACAGAAACTCCTGTTCAATAAGTGGGATGCCTCCGAAGTCAAGGTCACCGACCCAAGCCTCATGCGCTATGTCACCCTCACCGCCATGATCATCCCCCACACCTGCGGGAAATTTTCCCGGCAGGAGTTCGGGAAGAGCAACATGATGATCGTCGAGCGGCTGATCAACCGCCTGATGCAGACCGAGAATAATACCGGAAAGAAGCAGCTTGCAATCCGGATCGTGCGGGATGCATTCGAGATCATCAACAAAAAGACCAAGCGCAACCCGGTTGAAGTGCTGGTTGAGGCAATTGCCAACTCAGGCCCCCGCGAAGAGACCGTCCGCCTGAAATACGGTGGCATCAATGTCCCGAAATCTGTCGACACCGCCCCCATGCGCAGGGTCGACACCGCAATTGGTTTCCTTGCAGAAGCAACCCTGAAGGGATCCAGCACGAGCAAGAAGAGTGCAAGTGCTGTTCTCGCCGACGAACTCATCGCCGCATCGAAGGGTGACATGAAGTGTTACTCGGTAGGGAAAAAGGAAGAACGCGAGCGCATTGCAAAATCCGCCCGTTAAAACATCTTTTTTTGAGGTAATTTTCATGGTCCGCGGCAAAAAATCAGTCGAGCGCGTAACTGAGCTCATGAAGGAACCGAAGCACATTCGGAATATCGGTATTGTGGCACACATTGACCACGGCAAGACGACTCTTTCCGACAACCTGCTTTCAGGTGCAGGTATCATATCTGAGGAGCTCGCAGGAAAGCAGCTCTTCATGGACTCAGATCCGGAAGAGCAGGCCCGTGGTATCACCATTGACGCATCCAACGTCTCAATGGTGCATGAGTACGAAGGTCAGGATTACTTAATCAACATGATCGATACACCGGGTCACGTTGACTTCGGTGGCGACGTCACCCGTGCCATGCGTGCGGTTGACGGGGCGGTCGTTCTCGTCGACGCGGTTGAAGGTACCATGCCCCAGACCGAGACCGTGCTCCGGCAGGCCCTCAAGGAGGGTGTCCGCCCTGTTCTCTTCATCAATAAGGTCGACCGGCTCGTCAATGAGCTGAAAGTCGATGAGATGGAAATGCAGATCCGTCTCGGCAAGGTTATTGACAAGGTCAACAAGCTCATCAAGGGCATGAACGAGGAAGCCTACAATAATGGCTGGAAACTTGATGCAGGTGCAGGTACGGTAGCCTTCGGGTCTGCGCTCTATAACTGGGCAGTTTCGGTACCCTTCATGAAGAAGAGCGGGATCTCCTTCAAGATCGTTTTCGATAAGTGCCGTGCAGGCGACATGAAATACCTGGCAAAGAACAGTCCGCTCTCGGATGTCCTTCTGGATATCGTGGTTCATCAGCTGCCAAACCCCCTTGAAGCACAGAAGCGCCGAATCCCGATTATCTGGCACGGCGACAAGGAGTCCAAGGAAGGAAAGGCAATGATCAATTGCGACCCCAAGGGTGCCGTTGCGATGATGGTCACCGATATATCCTTTGATCCCCACGCCGGTGAAGTCGCCACCGGACGCCTCTTCTCCGGTAGCCTCAAGCGCGGCGATACCCTCTACGTTATGGGTTCGGCAATGAAGGAGAACCGTCTCCAGCAGGTCGGTATCTTCATGGGTCCCAAGCGTGTCGAAGTTGAGGAGATTGTCGGGGGCAACATAGCCGCGGTTACCGGTCTTCGGGATGCATTCGTCGGTTCCACCGTCACTAACCTTCTCGAAATCACCCCGTTTGAATCCCTTAAACACTACTCGGAACCGGTCATGACCGTTGCGGTCGAGGCGAAGAGCATGAAGGACCTCCCGAAGCTCGTTGAAGTGCTCCGGCAGGTGGCGAAGGAAGATCCGACTCTGATCATCACCATCAATGAAGAGACGGGCGAGCATCTCATATCAGGTATGGGAGAACTGCATCTGGAGATCATCTGCGGACGTATTAAACGCGACAAAGGTGTCGAGATCATCACCTCCGAGCCAATCGTGGTTTACCGTGAGACGGTCACCCAGAAGATTGAATCTGTCGAAGGTAAGTCCCCCAACAGGCACAACCGGTTCTACTTCGACCTTGAAGTACTTCCTGATGAAATCGTTGACCTTATCAAGAAAGGTGATGTCTCTATGAACCAGCCAATGCTCGAACGCCGTGATATTCTCATGAAAGCGGGCATGGACAAGGACGAGGCCAAGAGCATCAAGGACATCAAAGGCACTAACATGCTCGTCGATAAGACAAAAGGTGTCCAGTACCTCAATGAGACGATGGAATTGATCATCGAGGGTATCCACGAGGCACTTGCCGGTGGTCCGCTCGCTGATGAACCTGTCCAGAACCTCAAGATGACTCTCGTCGATGTCAAGCTGCACGAAGATGCGATCCACCGTGGTCCTGCTCAGGTTATCCCCGCAGTCCGCAGCGCCATCAAGGCAGGTATGCTTATTGCGGGCGATTCGCTCCTCGAGCCGGTCCAGAAGATCCAGATCACCGTCCCGATGGACCAGATGGGTGCCGCAACCTCCCAGATCCAGGGACGTCGCGGCCAGGTCTTCGACATGCAGAGCGAAGGAGACACGATTACCGTTGTCGGCAAAGCACCAGTTGCCGAGCTCTTCGGATTTGCCGGTGATATCCGGTCAGCAACCGAAGGCCGTGCAATGTGGAACACGGAATTTATCGGTTTCGAGCTTGTGCCAAATAACATGGTCAAGGAAGTCGTTGTAGCAATCCGCAAGCGCAAAGGCCTCAAAGAACAGATGCCTACACCCGCGGATTATCTCGCGGCGTAAATCCCAATCCCGTCCCTTTTTATATATTTTTAAGAGAATCTGTAATCTTTTCTCAACCGAAACGGTGAATGGATCAGCCGAAAATATAGTACACGATGGCGGCCAGTTCCCGGTACAAAATTGTTATTTTCGGTGCGTTTGGTGCCGGAAAAACCACGCTGATCCGCACGCTTGACCCCGGTTCCAGGCACGTGGAGTCGGCATGCGCAGGAGGCACGACCACCGTTGCACTTGATTTCGGCCGCGTACAGATTGATGGAATGAATCTCTATCTCTTTGGGACCCCGGGGCAGGAGAGGTTCGAGTTTGCGCGGGAGATCATCGCAAAAGGTATGGATGGTGCTGTTCTCCTTATCGATGCCGCCATACCGATCGATGAATTTTCCCGGCATTTGTTTGAGTCTCTCGTCTCCTCAAAAATTCCATTCATTATTTTCCTGAACAAGTTCGAGAGAACACCATCCTATGCAGATGAAATCAGGAAAACGTTCACTTCTATAAGTGTATGTCAGGTTTCGGCATTGGACCGGAAGAGTGCGCTCGATGCACTTACAGGATTTGCTGCAACCCTTCCGCAAAAGAATTTGTGAAACATTTCTTAATTCTTGCGTCTGGAAGGAGACCCGCGGAAATAAGTACCACGGGGAGATCTCAATTCGAATATACGAAAATATCGATTACGTGGGTAGCAACGGTAAAAAGTGTTAAAAATTGTTCAGATAATTGTGGCGTGAACGATGGTCACATTCTTGCTTGGCCGGTCACCGGGAATTGTTTTGACCTTCGCAATCTTATCAACCACATCCATTCCGTCGACAACTTTACCAAAGACCGGGTGTTTCCCGTCAAGGAAGTTGTTATTGACGAGGTTGATAAAGAACTGCGACCCCCCGGTGTTCGGACCTGAGTTTGCCATCGAGATCGTACCGCGATCATTCCTGTTACCGGGCGTGAACTCGTCTTTGATCGCGTAACCCGGGCCCCCGCACCCGGTGCCTGTCGGGTCGCCGCCCTGGATCATGAACCCGTCGATGACCCGGTGGAAGATCACGCCATCGTAATAGCCTTTTTTCACCAGTGTCTCGAAATTGCCGGCGGTGATCGGCATGGCCGGATCGAGTGCGATAACAATGGTTCCCATATTCGTTTCCAGCTTTGCCAGTTTCTGCGATTCAGACATGGTATATCTCCGGACTATAGTCTTTCATAACGTTTCTCTTTTGCGAATGCATTCCTGTCTTCACGATTTTTGTAGCGTGATTAATGATTGTATTATACCGGAATTCACCCGCAAAAACAAAAAATGGTAACAGAAAAAATATTTTTCAGAGCATCTCTGCCCGGAGGATCGTGACATTCTGGAGAGGCCGGTTGTTCGGCGCACCCGAAGTCTTCACGCTGCCAATCGCGTCGACGACATCCATTCCTTCGACGACTTTCCCAAAGACCGGGTGCTTGTTATCGAGATAGTTGTTGTTGACAAGGTTGATGAAGAACTGCGATCCCCCGGTGTCCGGGCCGGCATTTGCCATGGCGATCGTTCCCCGGTTGTTGTGGTTGTTCGCGGGGAATTCATCCGGGATAACGTATCCCGGTCCGCCCCTTCCGGTACCCGTCGGGTCGCCGCCCTGGATCATAAACCCGGCAATGACGCGATGGAAGATCACGCCATTGTAATAACCCTTGTTGACGAGCGTCTCGAAGTTCCCGGAAGTAACTGGTGTCCCGGGATCGAGCGCAATGGTGATGTTACCCATGCCCGTTTCGAGCCGGACGCGTTTCCACGTATCAGTTGAAACGATGGATGGCGATGACGCTGTTGAAGCCATTGTTATTTGTTCAACAGCCGCCCCCGGTGAACCGGTTGCCGGTGCATTTTGCTGCGTGCATCCTGCAGAGAAGATCAGGGCTGCCGCAAGGAGAAGGACCATGGCGAAGATGTAACGCACTGACATAGCGTACTGGTGCTGTGCCCGGAAAATAAAAGATTGTGGAATGTTCTGCACATTTTGCCGGGTTATTTCGTTCCCGGCCTGCATTCTTCTTCGGCTTTCCTGAGTTTCATACCGAAATAAAGGATCGCCCCGGCCGCGAGGATCATGGAGACGATGCCGGTGGCAATGATCGGGTACCCTTCCCCATGGGTATATGTGGTGAAATCTTTCGCAGAGACATCGATCCCGAGTACCGCTGTCGTATTCCCGTTCGAACCTGCGGCAGAATCATCGATCGGTGCATAGGCGGAGACAAACGATCCGTATTTGTCGGTGTACGGCTGCTTCGAAGCCGAAGGTCCGGAAAGAGCTGCGAATATCTCTGCCCTGTCTGGTGTGGTGTAGACCTCGCCGATTTTTGCCGAACCCTGCGGGTCGTCCGGGTACAGGTCATCGACAATGAACGTGATGGTCTGATCCGGGTTCACGTGCATGATGTACGCGTTGACGATATGGTCGTTCATGCTCCGCATGGTTCGCAGCTTGTTCACGACTGCCATGTACTGTGGGTTGAGCTCGTCGCCGGGCTTGAGCCCTTCGATCTCACTCGCGTTGATCTGCGTAGCCATCACTCCCGCGGTAGACTCGAGGCCGAGCTCGAGGTTCTGCGCCATCTTATCTTTTGTCGAGCTGTACGAGTATGCCGTGAGTGCCGCTATGATGATAATCACGAGCACGGCGCATGCAATGAATTTTGCTGGGATCGAACACTTACCGGACATTTACCTTCGCCTCCTGGTACTCACAAACAACCCGGCAATAATTGCCACAGCTCCCAGCGCCACGATCGCTGACAGCGCGGATTTTGGTGTCGGCGTAGGTGCCGGTGTCATCGCGATCGAGAGGGGCGTGGTCTGCCCGGGATTCACGGTCGCGGTTCCGGAGTAATCCACGTACCCGGTATACTTCAGCAGGATCGTGTGCTGTCCCGGCGTGAGATTCGTGATCGTAGCGGGTGTGTAGCCATGGAATAAATTATCTATGTAGAGTTCAGCGCCGACCGGTGCCGAAGCGATCGTAATGCCCCCGGTCGGAAGCACTTGCGTGGGATTCGGGCCGATTGGTACCAGCGTTGCCGTGAATGAGGTCAGAGTGTTTGGCTTGACGTAGACGCTGTTGAGCCAGTCGTTGTACCCGGCTGCGCTGATCTTGAAGAGCCGGTTGCCGTTCGCGACATTGTAGAGCGTCATAGTGCCGCCGGCCGGGATCGTTCCCTGCGCTGCGTTGTCCATCGCAACAGTTGCGCCCGGCATCGATGTCACCGCAACAGTCCCGTATACCGCGGGCGTCATGATCGCGTTCAGTTGCTGGTTCGTATTGGTGTTGACGTACACTGTCTGGGAATAATCGCTGTATCCCGAGAGCGAGAGCCGGAAATTGTGGCTGCCGGTGTACAGGGTCACCGTAAGCGGGGCCTTGCCCTGGTAATTTCCGTCAACGTATACGAGCGCAGCGCCCGGCTGCGAGGTCACGGAGACAGAGCCGGTCGGGCGCGAAGGGGTCGGCGACTGTTGCAGCACCGGGTAGTACGGCGCGGTCGAGCCTGCGTACACGGTTACGGTCTGGACATCGGGCGTGTACCCGTTCAGCACCGCTTTCATGGAAAACGAGCTCGGTGCAAGGTTCGGGATCGTAAGAGGGGAGTATCCCTGAAAGTTGCCGTTCAGGTAGATTGCGGCCCCGGCCGGGGTCGACGACGCGTAGATCGCGCCACTCTGCACCGGGGGAACCGTAGTCTGGGTCGGGACCGGGTTCAGCGTCGCGTAGACCGCCACGTGCTCGTTCTCCGCGGGCATCCTTGGGAGCGGACCCTGCCAGTTCGTGTACCCGGCCATCGAGACCGCGACCTGGCTGACAGGTGTGCCCGCCACTGCGACCGGGACCGAGAGGATGCCGCCCGAGATAGTTCCCTGCGGCACGCCATCGAAGTACACGATCGCGCCGTCAACATTGCAGTGCACATCGATCCATCCTTTCCCACCGCCAGGCGCGATCGTTACGATTGTGATAGTCGGTTCGGTCGTGACAACCGTGGGCGGTGTCGTGACGATTTGAGTGGTCGGTGGGATCGTCGTTTGCACGGTGGTTGGCATCGGTGTAACGACTGTGACCGGTATCGCCGTTGTCGTCGTTGCGGGCGGGGTCACGAATGTCTCCGGCGCGGTGACGTTCCCGATGATCTGGCTTGCCCCGGCACCGGCAATGCCGAGGGTGCAGAGCGCGAGCATGAGAAGTACGATCAGGTATTGTTTGTGCATAATATTCCTGTAAAATGAATTTTTGTCCGGCCCCGCTATATATGACGCGGTTTTATTTTTTCGCGAGCGTCCGGACTACGCCCGCGAGCTGGTGCATCCCCTCCGTTATAGCATCGTCCGATGGTGCCGAGAAGTTCAGCCGGATCGTATCGCTCCCACCGCCGTCAACGTAGAAGGGCGTGCCCGGGAGGATCGCGACTTTTTGTCTCACGCCTTCACGGAAAACATCTGCCGAGGATATTCCTGGGGGAAGTGTTGCCATCAGGAACATCCCTCCCTCCGGGTGCGTATGCGAAAGTTCCGGCAGCAGGTCGTCAAGAAGATCGCACATCAGCCGGCACTTCCTGCCGTACGCGCTGACAATCGATGCAATGTGCAGATCGAGATCGTGCGTGGCGAGGTACCGGTGCATGATCATCTGGCAGAGGAAGTTGGAGTGGAGATCCGCTGCCTGTTTTGCAATGTTGAATCGTTTGATAATTTCCGCGGGTGCGAAGATCCAGCCGATCCGCATGCCGGGTGCGATGATCTTGGAGAACGATCCCGATATCACGGCCTGCTCCGGCAAAAACCGTTTCACCGGCAGCCGGGGTTTCCCGTCAAAGAAGAGCTCGCCGAAAGCATCGTCTTCGTAAAATACCGTATCGGTACCCGCGAGGATTTCTGCAATAGCCTTCCGCTTTTCCGGTGAGTAGGTCCGGCCCGACGGGTTCTGCGAGTTGGGGATCCCGTAGAAAAACTTCGGCGTTTCTTTGCGAATATATTGTCCGAACGCCGCGAGCTCCGGCCCATCATCTTCAAGCGGGACCGATCCGATGACCGGCTCGTAGAGGGAAAAGGCTTCGACAGCGCCAAGGTACCCCGGGCGCTCGATACCCACGCGATCCCCCGGGTTGAGGAAGATCTTGGCAAAGAGGTCGAGGCACTGCTGGGATCCGTTTACGATCTGGATCTCTTCCGGGCTCGCGGGGATGCCGAGTCGGGTCCGGTACCGGTCCGCGATATACTCCCGCAGCGGGAGATAGCCGTCGGTCGTGGAGTATTGCAGGGCCGCCCGCCCCTCTTCGTTCATCACCGCGATCGCCGCGTCCCGGATCCCGTCGAGATCGATCAGCGCAGAGGACGGGAGTCCCCCGGCAAATGAGATGATCGAAGGATCGGACGAGACCCGGAAGAGCTCTTCGAGAAATGATGGCGGGACCGCGTCTAGCCGTCGTGCAAACCGGAATGTCATGGTACCTGTTCCTAAAAACCTATGTCGGGGGTAGTTCGTGGTACATCTCAATCGCTAAAGCGAAAAACCTATAGCTCATTTGCGTCTCCCTCCAAATCGCATCCGGTCTGGCAAAAATCTTCCACATCTTCCGGCATTTCGACTGGATACGACAGTATGAATTTTTGGCCGGAGACGGTAACCGGAATCCCGGAAATTCCGGAATGTGAAAATGTACTGCGATCCCTGCACGATGGATACGCATCGTACCGATTCGAACTCCCGGATCAATGAGAAAAAATTCCTCCCACGCGTTTTAATATCCATGCAGAAATTTTTCCCGCGGCCGCGTGATCGATCATTGATCAGATCGGAGATCCGGTCGAACTTGTTACTCCATAAACCTGTGCGCCTAAAGAAGATCATAAAAGCGAAGGTCGTCTAAGTACTGATCATGAAATATACAGCGCGGCATATCCAGAAGTTCATAGAGCAGGGAAAGATCGATCCCATGCTCTGGAAGAACCACTTCCCGTCGTTGCTGCCGACCCAGGTACCGACCTGTGCGGATTGTGAGGATTTCAAGGGCAGGTCCTGCCTGGGAGACCGTGAACCGGTCGAGTGCTTCCTCGCGGCACAACTTGAAGCTGAAAACCAACCCAGGGCAGAAGAAGAAAAGAAACGGAAGAAGGTTCGGGATCCCATGCTGGGCATCGGCCCAAAAGGCAGGGCAATACCTGGTGGCGCGAACAAGTCACGCGACCAGTCCAAGATGTAATTGAGCACTGCCGTATCTGGTTCTCTCTCAGAATTATCACTCTTTTTGAAAATTCCGGAACATCAGATCCCTCCAGTGGTAATCTGGCTCCTCTTTGCACAGCCTGAATAAACAAAGCAACGGTAAATAACCGTTCGAAGATTCTTTTTAGGGTTTCTTCCTTCTTTTTTTAAGAGCTGGATCAGTAATCCTTTTTCCCGCCGCATGCGAGCTGTACTGCATGACCATTACACGGGCTGACGATGCAGTCGCGGCATTCCGGGACGGTTTCTCCTGCTCTCAGGCGACCTGCGTCGCATTCGCGGAAGACTTCGGGATCGACCGGGAGACTGCACTCAAACTATCCTGCGCGTTCGGCGGCGGGATGGCGCATGCAAGCAATACCTGCGGAGCGGTGACCGGTGCCCTGATGGTTATCGGTATGAAGTACGGCCGGACGAAAGCAGACGATGTGGCTGCAAAGGAGAAAACGTACGAATTAACGAAGGCGTTCATGACAGAATTCCTTCGGCGCAACCACTCGCTCAACTGTACGAACCTGATCGGCCACGACCTGTCCGATTCGATCGAGTATGCCATTGCAAAAGAGAAGGGCCTGTTCCGGATCAAGTGCGACAAGTTCGTGCAGGACGCAGCGGAAATTCTTGAAGACCTGCTGTAAATAACCGGTGAAGAAGCGGGACCAACATTATCCACACGTATCCGGCCAAAAGCGTATGGGTCTGAAACCCGGATTTATTTTTAATCAGAACTAACGAAAATTCCGACTTGAATTTCTGAACATTACAAGAGAGTCCGGACTCTGGGCTGTCAAGACATTTCAGCACGGTAAAAATGGTTGGATTTATGGGATCCTGGAAAAAACCTGGAATCCTATGCGGTATCGGCGACTTCGATCCTGATGATCTCGGAGCCCACGGCAGAAATTGTCTGATGGAGTTCCTTGTTCTGTGCAAACCGCACCGCTTCAATCGATTCCCTGATACCGGTAAGCGCCTCTTTCTGGGTACTGCCAGTACGGAGAATTCCCGGGATCTCGACGCACCGGGCAGAGTATCCGCCCTCGTCATGAGATTCCAGGATAATGGTGTATTGCATGATTTCATCTCAAGGACTCAAGGCAATAAATAGTTTCCGGGAGCGGGGCAAAAATGAGGCTGAAAATGGAATTGCGAACGGCTGGAGGCTTCACTGTCCCGGTATCAGGAATCTTTGTCGAGCTGTGCCTGGATCTTCCCAGCGATCGATTCAGCGTGCGTATCGAGCGGCACCAGCCGGATTTTATCCGCCGACGTGATCCCGACACCAAGTTCCGCCGCCCGGGCGATCTGCTGCTGGGTGAAGATCCTGCCCTCGCTCACGTCATGCGAAGTCCCGTACGAACGGAGGAGTGCAACCCCGGCCGCATCGATTGCAACCCTGTCCTTTCCGGCCATAATCACGTTCGGCTGAACGAGTTTCCCGATATCCGGCCCTCCGGTGGAGAATCCTTCTGATGCGTCCATTAATACGAGATCGACAGGATAAAACCGGTTGATTTCGGCGATCATCAGCCGCTGGTCCTTTGATCCATGCAGTTCGCCCATAAAATCGTAGTTGAGCCCCGGGACGCGCTTGGCGATGAGACCTACTGAATTCTTGAGCGACATCGTGAAGTGCCCCCCGAACCGGTGTGTCTTCATGCAGCAGGTCTGGACCACCCGGTCGGCCCGGGCAAATGCGTTTGCAATAAAAAATCCCCGACTCCAGTGGAGTCCTGCGGACTGTATCTCCTTCCACCCCTCGCGTCCGAGTTCGTTCAGGACGACGACCGAGAATCCGAGTTCTTTTGCGAGGGCATAGACCCCGCGGTTTTCGAGGACGATCCGCGTCTCCCCCATCCCGCTCCGCTCGCCAAGGACGATCTGTTTTGGCCTCTCTGCCTTGATCGCTGTAACGAGTCCACGAAGCGTCTCGATGTGCGTCGATGCAGGAAAGGGATCGTCGCTGTTGAAGTTTGCCTTGATCGCAACCGATGCACCGGAGAACACCGAGAGATCGTATTCCCCGAGGACAGCGTCGATCCCGCCCATCCTGTCCGTTGCATCTGCGATGAAAACATCTGCCTGTCCCGCCACAACCGTCACCAGTTTTCCAATATTGCTCAGGAGATAATGAAATGTTGCCTGCCGCTGGATAACGGATCTTCAGGATTTTTTCCTTTGGGATGTAAGTTTTTTCCCGCGATCAAAAAAGGTCAGATGTCCGTGTTTTAAAAGATTTGTTCATAAATGACAATACGCGTGTGAGCTGAATGAATACATAACAAAAAGCCGCGTATGGGTTGCGGTTTTGACGGGTTTGGAAAATGTACCGGGCGATCGATACTTCAGCTGTTCGTTGGCTTTCCCTCACGCACGATTCTGTTGGCCGCGATCTCGCAGTACCGGGGATCGATCTCGATACCAAATCCCTTCCGGTTGCACTGTGAAGCAGCAACAAGCGTCGACCCGCTGCCCATGAATGGATCGAGGATTGTGTCGCCGGAGAATGAGAAAAGCTTCATGCATCGGGTCGGCAGTTCGACCGGGAACGGAGCCGGGTGCCCGATTTTACTTTTGCGTTCGCCTGAGAACGTCCAGAGCCCGTTCGTCCACTCCATGAACTGCTCCTTTGTTATATCGGATACAAGTGACCCGCTGGTCTTCTTCCACGAATCCTTGTACAGGACTACAATAAGTTCTACGGGTGCGATTACATACGGCGCCGATGCGCTTACCCACGAGCCCCATGCGGTGCGCCGTGAGATGTTCCCCTCGTTCCAGATGATCGTGGAATGATACTTGAATCCGACCGCTTTTGCGATCGTGGTAAGATCTGCGCCGACACTCTGCTGTCCGCCCTTGTTCTTATCGAGCGGGATGTTCAGGCAGAACCTGCCATCATTTTTCAGCCATCCATGACATCGGCGCATCCATGCTTCGGAGAATTTCAGGTATTCATCGTACGTCAGTTTATCGTTGTGGGAATTGTACTGGATGTCTACATTATAGGGCGGCGAGGTTATCACCAGATCGATACTCGCCGGATCGATCCTTTCTGTCGAAAAGACATCCTCGTTGATGATCGTCACCCGATCATTCTGGTAAAAATAGCAGTTTTCCACGCCCGGTCCTCGATATATCTTCGTCATTTGGTTGTAAAGAACTTCGCCTGCAATCTCAACCCGTGGTCCATCTGGCGTTCATTCATGACGATTTGATGGACCCGGATTTAAGGAAATTCCTGTCCGCGAAATCATCCTCCGCTTTTTGATCCCGCCACAAATTCCCTGGTCCGGACCATGCTGGAAAACAAGTTTACATACCCGATATCGATCGCACCGGGCCGGCCGCTTTTTTATCGCGATCGCAGGATGTTAGTTTGTGTGGCGATTATCGGATAATTATCCTACAAAACGATGTACAACTAACAGCTAGGTTTTTTCTCCGGCGGGAATTTTTGAGGTAAGTCGCGACATTTCCGGAAAAATCGCGATCAACAAATTCCTGAAAAAATTTCGATCGCGATCGGGCCCCCTTCCAAAATTTTTCATGGAGCAGTACAGGCACCAGATCCTTTTCTGGCCGATCCTAATCCGGATTGATCAAGACTTCTTAATCTCAAAACCAGCCTCTGGCATTGTCCATCCTGACTGTGCATTTATCGGGTCCTATGGATCTTGATTCAAATTGGGTCGAACACGCATTGAACTAATTCAGAACCATGATAAAAATATTTGTATAAAACCTCTGCAAAAGCGCAGAACTTAAAATCAGGCAGTGATCTGTTCCTGGATTTTTGGCACTGCCAGAAACCTTTCAAAGGGTCGGATCAAAAATAAGTATAACCAAACGGTTCTGTCAACGAACCGACAGGATCGGAAAAAAACCTGTACCATCAGGACAATATTAGTGCCGCAGGCAAGAACCCTTAAACACGTGATTCTCTTGTCGGGGAATTATGAAAATCAGGGGAGTTGAAGGTCTATACAGCGTAAGGGAATCATCCGGATTGGCATGTGTCTGCTCGTGCTTACTGCACTCTTTGTTCCGATTGTCAGCGCGATGAGCGATACTTCGACCCAGCCGCTGGCAGAGGACAGCCCGGAGATCATCTCCGCGCTTAAGAACCACATCGCATTTGTCGGCGAGTCGCAGGAAGCCCGCATGGACGGTGTGATCCGGTATGTAGATACACTCAGTGGGGGTGAAGGCGTGCTCGATCTCGAATGGATTCAGGAAGATTACCTGACCGCGGCCTCTTCGATCCCCCTGATGTATACTGCTCATGAGATCAACACTGCCCGTGAAGAAATGGGGGCTCAGTCCCTGAACTTCGCGAACACGGCGCAGGACCAGGTTGTGATGTTCAAGGGCAACTTCAACACCATGAAAGATTACATCAACGATTCAATGCAGTCTCTCTCCGACTCGTTCAGCAGCTCAAACGATCCTTCGTGGCTTGTAAAAGGTAATGCACGCCTCGAAGTTTTCAATGCAAGTTCGTTCGAACGGAATGCAACAATCACGGAGCTCGCACAGCAGGGAGTCGATGTGACAAAGGCCCGGCAGATCTCCGACCAGATCGATGCCCAGCGTACGAACCTCGAGCATGCTCTCGTCCACAGCCAGAACACAACGATCCAGTCGGTGAACAGCGAGATCAAAATGCTCAACCAGCAGTTCCGCAACACTATTCTCGATTACCGGGCGAACCTGAAGATCGCGACTTCGGCCGCAGCGATCAATGCCGTAAAATAAAACCGGACTTTTATCCGTAATTCTTATTATTTCCCGCATGAGATTCTCCCTTCACTATGATCGAGAAGAAAACGTTCAGTGGGATAACCGGCCTGCTCAGACCCTACAAGGAATTTATCCAGGGTCTTGGCCTTGCGCCAGGAGACCAGATCGTCTATTACGGGTGTGTGGGAACCTGCACGCCGTTTGTCGAACTCCTCGCGATTTCCGTTCGTGGCTGCCATGCCGAACAGGTGTATGTGCCGTTGCTCGAAGAAGCAAAAGCGCACAAACTCTGTGAAGTCCCCGATGTCGGTATGCAGGTATCCGGCGGTCCTGCAACTCTCCGGCCGAAAGTGCTCGTCTTCATGGGTGGGCTTGCTATGCCATATATGCCGGTAACAAAAGAGCAGGTCAAAGGCCTTATTGCCTCCCACCCGGGCACCCGCGTTGCAGGAGTCTGTTTTATGAGCATGTTCGAAAAAGCCGGATGGTTGGACACTGTTCCGTTTGAGTTGTTGATCGACGGGACATTGGATCCGGTGACCGTAACGAAAAAAAACGGTTAATTTTTGCCGGCAAAAGTTACAGGTTCGTCAATTTCGTGATTTTCGGAGCAACGAATGCTTTTAGAGCGGCTATTTACTTTTAGCCACTGAAAAAATAAAAAAAGATTCCTATTGGAGTACCGCAAGGAGATTTTCACGGTACGGGAATTCCGGTGGCTGAATGGGATGTACTGGCCTGGCAATTTCCTCCGCAAGGATCCGGATCTTCTTCCGGTCAAGACGAAGCCGATCGAGTTCAATCCGATCAGAGCTGTGCGGTGTTGTGGCGATATTGAATGCGGCGTTCACATCGGCATGGGCAACATTTCCGCAGTGCGGGCACTCGAAGCGCTTGCGCATGCGCCGGCCGAATGCTCCGCATCGGTTGCAGCGCTTTGAAGTATTCGTAGGATCTACGTAGATGACCGGGACACCCCGGATATGCGCAAGTTCCTCGACAAGACGCTGGAGAGTAAAAAATGATCCATTTTCGAATGAGAACTCATAGATCCCCTCGATTTTGCGATAGGGTGGGTGGGTTTTTGGAAACAGTTTCTCGAACTTGATCCCTGAGCTGACCGATTCTGCAAAAGAGACTATCTGGTGCGAGATCTTGTGAATTGTCGCCCGAAAATCCTTCCGCTCACGGTTGTTGAACCGTTTAAGTTTCCAGAGTTTTCCTTCTTTGTACAGTTTCGTACAGTCTTTGATCATATGGCTGCGGACATGCCGGGTATTTTTCCCGAGCTTGAGTACCTTTCCTGTTTCTGGTTCGGCAAGGACCGCCACATGGCCGGTCGTGTTGAGATCAACACCGATCCATCTGATTGTTTCGAACGCTTCCTGATGAATCCTGATCACCTGAAGGTTTGTTTTCATTCAACCGCGGTACGAAAATTCAAGAATGGTTCTAACCCGCATAGTCGCGGATAACGAGATCAGGAACAGAATATTTGTCAGCGGGCCTATGCTCTGTCTGGAATTTGTTCATCCGTAAACGCTCACCGTGTTCCGGCCTTACTTCCGCAGAGAAGTATTCAGGGTTGACGGCCGGCAGCGATACCGGGCAGGAATTGGAAGACACACGAATTCTTTTAGCGAGTTGAGAAAAGGGACGGGCGACGGTTGTTCGTGCGGGCGAGGACTGGTGAAAGTCTCTTTCCCCGAATAGCTTCGTGGCTGGTATTGCATTCATGATGTCAGTACGCCTGATTTCCCGTGTATCTTGGAATTTCCGCGAAATGAGCAATGCAATGCGATAGAAGGAGATCTGACCGTTTTCTATATAATGATTTTCATGTGGTAACTATGGTGAGACACAATAAAATATAGGATTGCGACGGACAATCCGTATGAAATTTCAGGGATTTCCTCCTTTTTTGTGTTATACCTGTAGCAGGAGATGAATGAGATTTTTATCGTCAGCTTTGGTCTGGTTCACCCGTAATGGGACCGGGTATAATTTCATCCATTCTTCGCAATAGGGAGCAATGATCTCTTCTCCGTTCGACAATCTGGAGTTCCTCGTCCGAGAGCCAATTAAAAAATTGAAGATACATCCTGTAAATATTTTAGGACAATTCCGGAGTTTTTCCTGTTGCTGTCACCGCAATGAATGAATTTTCATCGAATTCACGTGAGTTTCCAAATTTTTCTCACCGTTTTCCTGGCTGGAGAAAACAAAAAAAAGGAAAATTACCCGGCAAGGGATTGTTCGGCCACTTCGACAGGCTGGGCAATGCCCTGATCGTAAACGAGTGTAATGTACCGGGCGATGAATATAGAGACGAACGGCGTAATCGCGGCCTGGACGAGCCAGCCGATATAGGGGACAAGCTGCAGGACATACGTGATGCCGGAGAAGATAACCCCAACCACAAGTAACAGGATGAGGGCGAGGATATATGATCCCCAGCCGATGGTCCGGATTTGTTCGGTAATCTTCGAGAACCGGATACCTTCACGTATGCTGCTCATTCGTGAAAACCGGACCGATCCGATAAGCCCGTAGAGTACGGCGACGACACATCCGATAATCTCGATGATGATAGCAATCAGTATAATACCAAGGAACAACGCTGTCGAACCATTCGAACCGGCCGTTACCATGGTGAGGACAGCGATCCCGACAATGAGAAGGACGGCAAAAACAACCGGGATAAACCAGAGAAGCCAGACGATGTCGAGTTTGATACCGTCTATGAAGAGTGTTCCCCAGTCCGTGAAGTCGGGTGCAGGTTTTGTGCCCCGGTAAATCCGGATAATGTAGCCAGAGATAAAGAACGAGAATAAAATTCCCACAGCCAGGACAATCGCAACCTGATCCCAGTGAATGAGTTCCCAGTGGAACGTCGTACCCACCATGATCTTCTTGGTGTCAAAGACGATGGGGAAGAGTGTGAACGGGATACTCAGGACTGCAAACGTGATCCAGCGGGCCCATTTTCCCCATAGCGCTTCTTTTGTGTAGTTGAACGAATCGTCAAGCATCTGTCCGAGTTCCATAAAATCACTGGTAAGATGTTGATGAGCAGGATATATTAAACAGGTCCAATCAAAAAAGCTGCACGCGATCGGGAAAAAGGTAACAATCCCCCGTGTCTACAGGTCTTTGCGGTATCCGCGCAACCTTTGTCTTTATGCAGTTTTCACGCGTGAACTGCACTATGAAGTGGCCCCCCTGGCTGAACAGGACCGTCTTTGGCGCCGGCATCGCCAGTTTTTTTGGGGATCTTGGCTATGAGACAGTCACGGTCCTTCTCCCCTCATTCCTGATCATGCTCGGGGCCCCGGTCTTTGCCCTTGGGATTATAGAAGGAATGAGTGACGGTGCATCGAGTTTTGTCAAGCTTTTCTCCGGGTACTTCGCTGACAAGCTCGGGAAGCGTCGGGAGTTTGCGCTCGCCGGATCTGTCGCGACCGCAATCTTCCCAGCGTTCATCGCGGTTGCAAATTCGTGGTTCGTGGTGCTCGGGGGTCGGCTCATCGGCTGGATCGGGAAGGGGATACGATCGCCTTCCCGGGACGCGATCCTCTCGAGAGCGGTGGAGAAAAAAGATCTTGGGAAGGCTTTCGGTTTTCACCGTGCGGGGGACACGATGGGTGCGATCGCGGGCCCGGCCATTGCTCTCGTCCTCGTTTCATCGATGACGATCCGGAACATCTTCTGGCTTACCCTGATCCCCGGGTTCCTGGCCCTTATTGCAGTCTGGCTCTTCCTGAAAGAGAAGAACGCAGCACCGGCTCCGCACCCAGAGCCGCTTGTCACTTCGATGAAGGGACTGCCGAACCGGTTCAAGGAGTTTCTCGTCGCAGTACTGGTCTTTGGGATCGCGGACTTCTCGCATACCCTGCTCATCGCATTTGCGATCGTCACGCTCACCCCCTCACTCGGGTTCGTCACGGCAACCGCAGCGGGTGCAGGCCTCTATCTCGCAAGAAACATCGTGTACGCCGCTGCCTCGTACCCGCTTGGTGCGCTCGGGGACCGTGTGGGCCGGAGACCGATGCTCATCATCGGTTATACAGTTGCAGTCCTGACGTTTATCGGTTTCATCCTTGCGCCTGCAAACCTCTTCTCCTATGCGACCCTGTTTGGGGCATGCGGCTTCTTCATCGCAGCCGAGGACACTCTTGAGAGTGCACTCGCGGGAGAAATGGTGGAGGAAGAGTACCGTGCGCTTGGGTTCGGTACGCTTGCGACCATGAATGGGATTGGCGACCTAGTTTCGAGCGTGATGATCGGTTTCATCTGGACTTTTATCGGCTACAGCGCCGGGTTTGCTGTTGCTGCTGTGATCGGAGCTGCAGGGACACTCCTGCTCGTCTGGACCGCGAAAAATGGGCGGATGGTGAAGAGGCCCGGAAAAAGTGTAGGAGGGTAAGCGGAACAAACGGCGTATACTCAGGCGATAATGGAAATCCGACTCATACTGTAGGACTGGTAAAAACAGATCGTTCACATCACCGGGTGGACGCCCGTGGGTGAAGAATCCCAAGGATCTCCCGTTTGATCAATTCCTCAGGAGTCTGGCTGAAGACTTCGAAATCCGCTTCGGCCTGCGCGAGCTCACGTGCCCTTTTTTCGAAAGCGGGCCGGAGCGAGAGGCGTTTTTTCGTGATGTCTTCCTGTATCCGGTGCAATTTCAGGATCCCCAGTTTGAGATCCCGCTCGACCGGTTTCATCATCGGCTGGTACTTGTGGATGAGTGCCTGGACATCGGACCTTTCGATTCCTTTTGTGGGATCGAACAGGAAATTTCTCTCCATTTTGTCCCGCCATGCGAGGAGATCGTTGATCAGGTTGTTGTCGAGCTGGGGAATACCGAATAACGTATTTCGCGTAATGTCGGCCGCGGTTTTGATTCCCGCGGTTTTCAGGCTGATCTTCAACCCGGCACCGATTCGTGGGATCGTGCAGTCATCAATACTGCAGCGCTCCAGGAATTTTTTCTTCTGTCGGTCTTTCATCGAGCGCTCAAGCGAGAGGAGCCCGGTCCTGTACCCACGGTCGATGCTCTCGAATTTCCACCTGAGCTCCCTCAGCTGGTTCAGTTGTGTAAGAAACGCTGAATCGCCTGCTTCCGCAATCCACTTTTTGTTCCACAGGTCCCACATGTACCGTGCGCTGTCGAGGTTGGCCTTTCTTCGTCTCTTCTCACCGGCAGCTTCTCCCGGGTACAGGAACAGCACCGCTACGATGATCGCGACCGGCAGGATCGCAAGATAGTCGGTTATCATTTCGCCGAGCACCATGACAATGCATCCCGCGATAATTGCCATTCCTACGATCTGGCGGACCTTCCTGAAATCGAGCGATCGTTCAACAGCACGAGGAAGGGGGACCGGCCGGTGGGGGAAATTATCAGGATTGATCTGCGGGATCGGGCCCGGAGGGGCGATCGCATCTACCTTCTGCCATTCGCGCCGGAGATCTATTTTTGTGATCCTGTCTGCGCTTAGGAAAAGCAGGAGACCCGAGCTCTCTTCAAGCCGGCACCACGGGCATGCCGAAAGCCCTGAGTAATAACTATGAACCGAGTCCGCACTGCACTGCCTCATCCTTTTTTCAAGGGATTCGAGTGCGTCCCACCAGTCGCCGGCGTCCGGGCGGCCGGCGTAACGGGCACCGATCTCCGCAAATGCAGTCTCGAAAAGCCCGGCCACCTGGCTTGGGACAACTGACAGACCAACGGAATTCGGCGGAGGCGAGATCGATTTGAGGTGAGAATTTTTTCCGTATGCAAACCGGAATTCGGCGATCGCCTTCTCTATGGGCATGTCATCCTTTCCGGAGTAGACGCCAGAGTATGGGTGTCGCCCGAAAAAGAGGAGCTGGAAGATCAGGATCGCAAGTCCGAAATTGTCGTGGTTTGCTATCCGTTCCATCCGGAAATGTTTCGAGTTCTGGATCTCGGGCGGGGTGAACTGGGCGACGCCGACTTCGCAGTAATAGAGGTTGTTGTTTGCCCGGACCTGGAACGAGTCGCAGTCGATGAGGCGCACGCAGGCAGTATCGTTCACGAGAATGTTGCCTTCGTTGACGTCGCCGATCACGTACCCGAACTTGTGGATTACGTAGAATGCGGCCGCGAGATTTTTTGCGGTCCGGACAAGAAACCTCCAGTCGGCATGAGGGAATGTCTCTTTCCGGTGCGTAGGCCCGTACACCTTGTGCACTGGTTCATAATCGGCGATCTTCGGCATAAGAAACCCGACGACGGGTCCGCCTTCCCGGGCGTGAAGCACATCGGTCGGCCATGCCGAGATTGCCTTGAGTTCATCGTTGCATCCTCTTGCCATCAGCAGCAGTTTCTCCTGCTTCTGTGCCTCGAGAGGCTTATGATAGATCTTGGCGACCAGATCCTTGTGTGAATTGAGGAGCTCGTATACGTCCCCTTCGCCCCCGCTCCCTATCTTCTTCCCGAGGAGGATCCGGCTTCCTGAACTGTCCAGAAATGGTTTGAGGGGAACAGACGCCATAGGTCAACCCGTACGAACTGCGAGGACGAGCGTCTTGTCATCGTCGCTTCTCGCGCTGATGTCATCCCGGCGAAGGAAGTTCTCCAGTTGCGCAGAGAAACCGGGGAAACCATTCTCCGGGTCTTTCTTCAGCGCCTCGAAAAGCGGCCGGAAGAAACCGGCATGGGCCCGCTTCTGCGAGAACGAGAGAACAAGGTTCTGCAGGCCATCGGTGAATAACGCGATTTCATCCGGCGATTTTTCATGAAATACGTGAAGGTGATCGAGGAACTGCTCGTCCGTGATAAAAAACGTCGAGTTCGCGTAATCTCCCTGTTCCGGCCAGAATATGGTCTTGTACTCAGTATCGGAACCGGCCACGATCGCGCCATCCCCAATCTGGAAAAAGATTGCGCGATCGTTTCCGGCAATCGCGCCGAGAATCGTGCAGGCATAATCTCTCAACTTTTTCCCATGCTGTACTGCCTCGGCAGCAATTGCATCCCGCGATGAAGTAATCCATGACCTGACATCCTTATCGGAAATGCAGGAAAGATCCCCCACGTCCCGTACCAAACCGGTGATCTGTGCATAGAGCGTTTCACACGCAATCTCTGCCCCCCGCCCCCCATCAGTCGTACTGCCCGCGCCATCGGCGGCAATGCCTATAAAAAATTCAGAATCCGAGAACTGGATGGTTCCCGCTTTGTGATAATCCTGCCCGGTCTCGCCGCGATCGGTATGTGCTTTTCCCGTTACAGATGCGTGAGTGATCTTCCATCTCATATCTCACTCCAGCCGATGGGTGAAGCGAGTGCTATCCGGTCCCCGGGATTCGATCTCGAGGCAGACTTCATCGAGTTGGAGAGCCATTGGAAAAATTCACGGAACTTCAGGCCTTGGAGTTTGACCGGTTCCCGGACCGAGATCTGTTTGAGGATTTTCATGTCGGCCTTGTGGACGCCGATTGCGAAGAAAGCGAACGACTTTGCGTTCTCGCCTTCGCGGACCATTGCTGCGGCACTCTGCCATTCGTCGGTTGGCTCGCCATCGGTGATGAGGAATATCCATGGGCGGTAAAACGAGATGCCGTTTGCCCGGTACTGTTCCTTCCGGTTTTTTATCATCTCGATCCCCTTCCGGATCGCTTCGCCCATGGGAGTGTCGCCGACTGCCACCAGCTCGGGATCGAAGAAACATTCGGCGGTATTGAATTCGGAGATGACTCTGACCGGGCCAAACGAGATAAGCGCGACCTCGACCCGTTTTATCGCGAGCGAATCGTTCTGCAGTTCGTTGTAAAATTCCCTTATGCCATTATTCAGTTCGGTTATAGCCTGTCCTGCCATCGATCCGGATGTATCAAGCAATAAGAGACAAGGGCACCGTGGCTCAGGGTTCTCAGCGAATGTCACTGCTCCCAATGGCTGTTGATCGGGTAGGGTAATGTTGGTATCGTTGTTCATTATGGTTCACCGCAAAATACCGGTTGTAAACTATCGGCCTTATATCTTCATTTAGCGTTCTTTCGTCTTAAATTAAATTTTTTCTGCAGAGATCATGTTTTGGTATTAATATGGGGGAGTCCTCACACATATCAGTATTAAATTATTTTGTAACAGATTTTCGGGATTTTTTTATTACTTCGAACGACCTCACATTGACGAAAGCTCTACCTCACAGGTATAATGGAGCGTCGATCGCCATGAAGAATGATAAGACAGGCAAACTCAAAAATGAAGATCTCCCCTTGGATGATCTGGAGAGTTTCATTCCGCAGCGCCAGGCTGGTTTCTCAATTCTCCGGATGAAAATACCGGTGGGGAAACTTGAATCAAATCAGCTTCCGGTTCTTGCGAAGCTCGCGGAGAAGTACGGCCGCGGGGAGCTTCATCTCACAACCAGGCAGGGAGTTGAGATCCCATGGATCTCTTCAGAAAACATTCCGAAAATAATAAAAGAGATCCGGAAAGCAGGTTTTACAACGGGAGCCTCGGGGCCGCATATACGTGTCATCACTGCTTGTCCGGGCAACATTGTCTGTCGCCACGGGATAATCAATGCCCAGGAATTCGGCAGGAACCTTGATGCGATATATGCGGGAGCTCCTGTTCCGCACAAGTTCAAGATCGCGGTTGCCGGCTGTCCAAACGCTTGTACAAAACCCCGGGAGAATGATATTGGATTTGCCGGCATGGCAGAGCCCTTGATTGTGCCGGAGAAGTGCATTACTTGTAAAAAATGCATCAGGATCTGCAAGGAAGGTGCGATCATCTTTAGCGAAAACAAGATCACGCTCGATCCGGATCGTTGCGAAGCCTGCGGAGATTGTATTACCAGCTGCCCGAAGCAGGCATTGAGCCTGAATCGTTCAGGCATCGCAGTCTATATTGGTGGGAAGATGGGCAGGCACCCGGTCATTGGCACGAAGATCGCGGAGTTTGCGACCGAAAAGTCAGCAATTGAACTTCTCGACCGGGTTCTCGTTTTCTACCGGCGCGAGGGCAGGCCACGCGAGCGTTTAGCAGATACACTCAGACGTGTAGGGAAGCGGGAAGCCATGAAAGAGATCAGAAAACCTGGTAAACTCCCCTTATAAAATCCTCAGTTGGAATTCGAAAATGCTTTCCCGCCCCCAAAGGCAGCATATAATAATAATAACTAATACGTTTTTGAAACATATCCGGAACCGAGTAATGCCTGGTGAGAAAAAGCAGGATTGCCTGCAGTGCGGACAATGCTGCGAGAAATGGGGATGGGGACAGAAAGGAATTCCCGGAGATCTTGTTCCCTGGATAACCGGTAACCGATACGACATCCTGCAGCATGTTGCGATTACGTTTTCCGACGGTTCCCGTGTAAACGGGCTGAATATACAGTCGGGTGATCTTCCGCGGATTGTCCGGATCGATTTCTGGACAAGCCCGGAAGGAAAGGCACTGACCCATTGCCCGTTTTACTGGAAAAAAGACGATGGGAAAGTGTACTGCCGGATCCACGATACCAAACCGGCGGTCTGTATTGGATTTGCGCCATGGGCGGAAGTCTATCATGACTACGGTCTGAATTGCCCTGCATGCCGGGACATTGCGCCCTGATTTTTATTTTAGATCAGTGTTTCTTTTTTTTATCTTTCATCATGGTCCATTCATTAAACGTTTGCAGTATTTAGCGAGAAAGAACTCAAGGACGCGACTGATGCAGAGGTTCCCCTTTCTCTTCTCTCTTGTATCTGTACGTTCTCATCCATGATCCTTTGAATTCATTCCAATACCGGTCTTGTTAACATATATCGACCGGCAGTTTATGAACAAAATGCGGGAGAAAATTGATCCTTGGAAACTTCCCGATCGATGGGACAGAAAAATGTCGGTTATCCCCTGGTTATTTTTGAAAATAAAATTACATTTTTTGGATTTTTCGGGAAAAAACAGCAGGCCTCGTCGTTATGCCATTAAAAATATGTGGAGGATCTGGAAAAATTGTGGCGGAAGAGATGAAAAATCCGGAAAATATTTTGGAAATTATTGACACTGTGGGGAATGAATGGTGTGCCTTTTCCGTTTTTAATTGTCAGCGATGGAATTGTTTGGGCAGTTTGACGCGGTGGAACCATTGCGCAGATTGAATCATAACTCCTCCGTTTCCTTCTGTGGCAAACGTCCTTCGATACTCAAAACCCAAAATCCCGAACGATCCAAAATTATAAATTGCGGTGAATAGTATGTGCGGGCTGGTGAAGTACAAATGCCATCATTTGCCTGTAAGGATATCGGCATGGCCTGTGAATTCAAGGCCAACGCCCCAACAGAACCAGAACTGATGAAAAAGATCGCTGAGCACGCAAAGAGCGTTCACAAGATGGAGACCATTCCCGCTGACGTTATGGCCAAAGTCAAGAAAGCAATCAAGAAGTAGCCTCCCATAAATTAAATCTTCCTGGGGTTCCGGCACACTCTGCCGCTTCCCTTCGATGGGATGGTTTCAGAGGTTCCAAAACCGGGGCCTCGAACTTATGGGAATAAGACAGGTTTTGGTCCCTTTTCCTCTTTTGGTATTCCTGGATACGTCGGGAATTCCCGATAATTACTCCGTTTCTGTTCCTGATCCACCCCGGCCTCCACTTGGAATTTATCGTCCCGGATGCATATAGCAACGGTGTACACATTTTTATTATCTGATCATTGTTCTCGCAGAGGAGGTCAGCGTACGTGAAGCGGATAAGGAGCCGGATCTTCAGGAAAGGATTCGGGAAACACACCGGTCTCTTTCTTTCTCCGGATATTCCAGCCATAACCTGGCTTACCATGAATGAAACCGGTATCTATGGCAAGGGGTATGGTTTGAGATCCTGATCCCGGCCGGCAACAAAAACCGGATGAACCGCAACCGTCGCAATTGATAAATTTTTTTGGAAATTACTTATTTTATGGTAACTTCCACGGGATCGATGTTTGCATCGATCAGGCAGTCGAACGAAACGGTTGGAAGCCACCCGGCCTTTTCGAACATGTGCATGAAGCAGACGCCGATGACGGGCGCCCCGGGATGCATCTCGATGGTCGCTTCAACCTGTTCAACCTTCACCGGTACTTCGGGCATTGCGAGCCCGCCCATGATGACGATGGCTTTTGGGTCGAGTTTGAGAGGTGCGGTGTGGGCCTGCATACCAATATCATCGACATAACCGATCTTTTTTGCCCGCAGCTCGTTTATATAAGGAACGAAGACCTGTTCGGGCTCACGCGCCCTGATCGCAAATGCGAGAAGCTCGACAAACGGTGAACACGTTCCCGGAACGCCGTAGTAGACGATTTGGTCGCCTTTTTTCAATCCGCTTTTTTCGATAAAATCCCTGAACGGTCGCAGGATGCCCGGGATCCCGTGGAAGATTTCCTTTGTGGCCATGATAGATCAACAGTCCTGCGGGAAGATGATAAGGGTTACCCGGCTTCCAGTCATTCAACGAGGGAAATTAGGGGAAAGCACCATCCGGTTTTTGATGGAAGGTGCCGGCACCAAAAAAAGTTTCCCGGTTATCTCCCACTCCCCCAAATTTTATCATAAGCTCCGACAATTACCCAGTAGAAACACCGGATGTTTATCATGACAGACGAACGGGAGAAGATCTTACTGGCTGCACAGGCTGCTGCAACCTTCAAGCCGGACTACATGACCAACGACAAGCTTGAAGCCGCAACAAAAGGGCACGGGTCGCTTGTCATACCCGTTTATTGCGCAGCGAACTCGCTTGCAGAGGACGTCTTCTGCAATGTTGGTTCGGCGGATATGGAACTCTTAAGCCGGATGACGCTCGTGGATGCCGCCGTCGGGACCCTGCCTCTTGACATGGTGATGGAAAAAGCGATCCGTCAGGCGATGCTGGCCGGGGCTGCACCGGAGAATGCTGCACTAATCGTTGCTACGCTTGCCTATTTCACCGGGTCATGTGCACGTTCTGGCGTCCCGCTCGGGAACCGGAAGCTCGGGGCGATCGCACGAATGCATGCCGGGGCTCCCCGGACGAGTGCGATCGCGCTCACCACGGGAAAATTTACCCACAAAATCCCTGCGTTCCCGGCGTACCTTGCAGTCTATAACCAGCTCATGGACAAGAAGCTTACCCGGGTGGACGGCGCTGTCCTTCCGCCATTTATTGCCGGCGGGGCAATTTACGGGCACAGTGCTCTGGGGGAGGACATCAACATCCCCGAGATCGCGGCCAACACCGCACGTGTCGGGACCGAGGCGATGATCAAGAGCATGCACGGAGCCGGCATCACTGCGTACCCGCTCTGGCCGGCCCTTATCGGGGCCGCAGTTGCGCTCGAGATGATCCATCCCGATGCAGCGCTCGGGGAGGAGTTCGGGAAGTTTGGCGAGGTCGATACCGCTTACATAGCCGGGAAAGGTGCACGGGACGCCGCAAAACTGCCAGAGAAGATCCACGTTCGTGGAACCCACGAGGAATACGATACTGCGCGGGTCGTTGGTGACTTCGGCCTTATCCTTAAGGATATCGGCGGGCCTTCGGTTATCGCTTCGATGGCGCTCGAAGAGATATTCGCCGGGTTCGAAGAGTCCGCGATGATAGGTGCGGGGTTTTCCGGCGGCCCGGTCAATCCCCCGCTCGGTCACGTGTGCGGGGACTGTATGCCGGCAATCCGCCTGCTCATAAAACACCGGGGAGATCCATATCCCGTTGCCGAGGCGATCACTGCGTACAAGATGAATTCCTTCATCGATCCCGAGATGGCGCTCTGCTCGCTCAATACCATAGCGCGGAAAGCCGAGACGGTCTCGCGGGGCTCGGTCTCCCATGCCTGTATCCTTGCGAGCGAACCGGTCCGCGACCGGGCAATCTACCGCCGGGCAACAAAAGTGTACGAGATGATGAAAGCCGGAAAAACCGTGGAGGAAGCGGCGCGTGCACTCGATGAAGAGCGGAAGACGTACGTCGAGACCCGGGGCTCCGCGGTCTTATCCGGATTCACCGGCCGCAAAATCTCGCTGAAATTTACCGAGCTGAAACCGGGCGGGAGACGGACCGATGATTTCACCAAAAAATACTGGGCCTTTGACTCCCGGGTCTCCTATGATATCTCCATCGACGGGAAATCGTATCACATAGATAACCTCGCGGCAAAAGCCGTCCCCGGGTTTGCCCTCAACGAGAAAGCCCGGGAGAACCCGGATATGGGGACGGCGATCTTTGCCGGGGCCGTTCTCACCCAGGAGCTGCAGTACATCGGCCACACGATCATCAACGTAACCGTGCCGGCCGCGGTTGCAACCCTGCTTGGCGAAGATGCAAAGTCCGCATCGAAACGTGCGGAGACCGGGGCGTACCTGACAAAGGCAATCCCGGGGGCCCGCGACCGGGCGTTCGATGTTGCCCGGCTTGCAAAATCGATCTATACCCGCTTCAACGAGCCCGTGGCGTCATAGGGATGGCATGAAAGTCCTGGTGATCGATCCAAAAATCGCCGGTATATCCGGGGATATGCTTCTTGGAGCGCTCGTAGACCTCACCGGCTCCGGAGAACTTCTTATTCCTCTCGCCGATGCGATCCGGGAGCTGCCCTGCTGCGAACATTTTTCGTACGAGGCCGGCGATGCTGATGCGGGAGGGATAACCGCAAAGAAATTCACCATCGAGATCCGGGAGAAAAGCCACAAAAGTCATAACGACATGCGGAGTTCAGCAGAAGAGATTGGAAAAAAGATCGGGTTATCAGCCGTTGCACGGGAAAAGACGCAGTCCATCATAAACGACCTTTTTGCAGCCGATGCAAAACTCCACCGCTCCGGTTTCGACCACCATGAGATGGCCTCGGTCGATACGCTTTTTGATATCCTAGGATCGCTTCTCATTCTCGATCATCACGGGTTCCTTGAAGGAGAGATCTTTGGCACGCCTCCGGTCCTCGGCTCGGGATTTGCCCGGATCGCGGGGGGTGAAATTGCCTGTCCGGCACCGGCAACACTTGAGATCCTCTGCAGGCACCGGATCCCATATTCCGCGTTTCCTGGGAACGTGGAGATGAGCACGCCTACGGGAATAGCAATCTTTTCCAACATTGCCCAAAGGATCGTCGACGCTTATCCGCCTATGACCCCGTTGAAGACCGGCTATGGGACGGGTTCCCGGCTCGTTCATGGGAGGCCATCGGTCCTCCGGGTGGTTGAAGGAACAAATTTCGATGCCGTCCAGGACAGGATAGTCATGCTAGAAACCAATCTTGACGACGCTCCGGGAGAGACGGTCGGGTACGTTGTCGAACGACTCCGCGAAGCGGGTGCAGTCGACGTGTACGTTACCACGGCATCCGGAAAAAAGAACCGGCCCGTACAGATCCTTCATATCATTACAAACCATCTCGGTTACCCGGGACTAATGGGGATCCTTATGGAGGAGACCGGGACCCTTGGTGTCAGGATCCTTGACATCCCCCGGTTGGTGGCAGATCGCTCGCGGCAGGAGATGAAGGTCATGGTGGGGGGGCAGGAATTCGAGATCAGCGTAAAAACCTCCATGGTGGATGGCAAAGTTATTGCGAGAAAGCCGGAATACGAGGACCTGAAACGTATAGCCAGAACCCTGAACATTCCATTGAACTCGGTGAAGGAACAGGTCCTCTCCGCGATCAAATAAAAGAACAGAATTGAGAAACCAAAACCAGTCTTTGCCGGTTTAATACGGGATCTTCCGCGATCTCCTGCTACATGATCTCCCAACTTGTTTTCCCCGAATTCTCGAACATCGGCTGGGATCCATATATTTATCAAATTATGCGCATATGAGTAATTAAGGGTGCCATGAATTGTGGTACCGGGAGAATACAAATGCCAGGATTAAATCAAACGGGCCAACGGGGAACCGGCCCGATGAGCGGCAGGGGATTTGGTACGTGCAGGGCAAATGCTGCACCTGCACCGGAGCCAGCCCCGGCCCGGAAGGCGGATGAGGAAAACGAACTCGCGACGCAGGCGGATCTCGTACACGATCTTCCGGTCTGCGGCATCGGCCGCGGGGGAATTCCCTGCGGGTGCGGACGGGGCAATGGATTCGGCGGCGGCAAACGCTCCCGGGGAAAATCCGGGTTTTGAGGTTTTTATGAAAGTAGCAATTGCAAAAGATGGAGACATGGTCTCGGATCACTTCGGGCACTGCAAAGAATACGCACTGTTCGTTGTTGAGAATTCAAAAATAACCTTGCGGAAGAACCTCGTAAGCCCCGGGCACGAGCCGGGAAAGTTACCTGCACTGCTTACCGATCGCAAGGTTACGCACGTCCTTGCAGGAGGCATGGGTTCAAAGGCAGTGGACCTGTTCTGCCAGAATAAAATCGAAGTATTTCTTGGAGTACAGGGCCCAATCGAGACCGTCATTCATGATTTCATTGCAGGAAAAATTGCTCAGGGCGGGAACAGCTGCACCCACGATACCGATCACGGGGAATGCGGGCATTAACGCAGAACAGGTATTTCCTAAAAAAACTTCATGAACCATTCCCCTACGCGGTGACAAGGGGCGGTGCAGCCGGTCGTAACCGGGCACAACCTCATTACGTAGAATATACGATACGGACTATTATGACTCCACATGCTGAAGAACAGGCGGGACCAGAGGGTTTCCCCCAGGCCCCGCACGGGATGCCCGCGAAAGCAAAAATCGATGTAAAGCACGTAATCCTTGTCCTGAGCGGCAAGGGAGGCGTCGGCAAATCGACAGTGTCTGCCAATCTCGCCACGGCCCTGTCGGCCCACGGAAAGAATGTCGGACTCCTCGATCTCGATCTCCACGGTCCCAGCATCCCCAAAATGCTGGGCATTGAAGGCCAGCGCCTTACCGTTCTCGGAAAGACCATGGAACCAGTCCATATCACGGGGAACCTTTCGGTCATCTCGATGGGGCTCCTGTTGCCTGACGCGAGTACGCCGGTTATCTGGCGCGGGCCGATGAAGATAGCGGCAATCCAGCAGTTCCTGAACGAAGTAAACTGGGGGTCGCTTGACTATCTTATTGTCGATCTCCCTCCAGGAACCGGGGACGAAGCCCTCACCATCATCCAGCTCGCACCCAATGTAAGGGGTGCAGTTATCGTGACCACCCCTCAGGATGTGGCCGTCATCGATGCGGTTAAAGCGGTAAAGTTCATCGAAAAACTGGGGCTTCCGGTTATCGGTATCATCGAAAACATGAGCGGGATGGTCTGTCCCGGTTGCGGGGAAAAAATCGACCTGTTTGGCAGGGGCGGGGGAGAAACAGCGGCAAGGGAACTTGGTGTCCCGTTCCTCGGAGCCATCCCGCTGGACCCTGCCATGGTAAAAGCCGGGGACGAAGGACGCCCGTATGTCCTCCGCCATGCCGATACCCCGGCCTGGAAGGCTATGGATGCCGTGATGGAGAATCTGGTAAAACTGGTCGAATCCTGATTTATTTTTTTCACGTTCGGAAGATAAACACATGAGGTGGCATTATTGAGAAGATATTCCGGTATTCCCGAGCTGCTGGAGCAGTTCATGGAAGAATCGGCTGCAGACGAACGATGGGTCACGGTCAGTGAACTCCGTCATCGGTTCAACCTGACACCGTACAAGGCCAATACGATTTCAGGATTCCTGCGACGGCTGGAATCCGGGACATTCGGCCAGTTTCCTTTCATTGTTGCAAAGATCGAAAGGACATATGGTGAAAAATTATCCGATTCCAAAAAATGCCGGTATCTTCTCAAACTGCGGGAATGCACTCCCAAATGCAATCGAAAAGCAGGAGCGAAAAAAAATATCAGTAATCCTTTCGCAACCCATTCATCAGGACCAGATAGTTCCAGGTTCTGCACTGATTCTGACGCGGTCGAACTATTCAACAAAATCCTGAATAAAAACGGGGAGAATAATCAATGAGATCATTCGATCTCACCCGGGGACATTTGGCAAAACGATAATGAATCCGATTCGATCAATTCTTCAATCCACGATCTTCATTTAATTTTTCAATAATGTGAATAACAATTCATTAACTATATTACAAATTATGACTCATATGAGCGGTATGAAACAACTCCGATATTTTTTCATTCTGGCCGTACTGGTCTTCGGCGCATTGTTTGTTGCTGGCTGTACTTCATCGTCACCTGCAGGAACGCAAAGCACACCTGTCCCCTCAGTTACCGGGACCCTGGCAGCACAGCAGGATACCCTACTCGTGTTTGCCGGTGCAGGGCTCAAAGCCCCGCTTGACGAGATTGGGCCGGCCTTCACCCGGAAATACGGAATTTCCGTTCAGTATAATTATGGCGGGGCGGGAACACTCGTCACCCAGATGAACCTGACCCGTAAAGGCGACGTGTTCATGCCCGGATCGACCACCGAGTTCCAGACCGCAAAAGACCAGGGCCTAGTAACCACGAACCAGCTCGTCGCGTATCACGTGCCGGTGATTGCCGTCCAGAAAGGCAACCCGAAAAATATCACGAGCCTCAAGGATTTCGCCCGGCCCGGCCTGAAGATTGCCCTCGGTGATGCCAATGCAACCGCAATCGGGAAAGCCGGTGCAAAGATGTTCAAACAGCTCAACATCACGGCAGCAGTTGAAAAGAACGTAGTCACCCGGACCCCGACCATCAATGAACTCACGGTTATCATGAACCTCGGGCAGGCAGATGCAGCGCTCCTGACCCTTGACCAGATTGATCCAACAAAGGTAGATACCATCACTATCCCGGTCAAAGACAATGCCGTCCTGATCACCCCCATCGGTGTAACGACCTACTCGCAGAATGCCGATGCAGCCAACAAATTCGTTGCCTATGTCGCGTCGGATGAAGGAAAAGCATTCTTTGCGAAGTACAATTTCCCCATCTACCCGGATCCGGTCTATGCAAATGTCAAACCATAACGGTATGAGCCGGATGGAGTTACCGGTGATGGAGTTCAAACCAATCGGGATCGCCCGATCACGGCTTTCGACAGCCGGCTCACCGCCCTTCCAGAGTGTGTTCTCACTGGAAGAAGGCGAGATCGAAGTATTTCCGGAATTCCAGGAGGGGCTGAAAAACATCGAAGGCTTCTCCCACCTCATCGTCCTTTCCGGTTTCGACCGGGCAGAACGGCGTGCACTCACGGAACAACCCTTACTGGATGCGGAAATGGATCACGGCATCTTTGCGTGCCGCCATTTCAACCGCCCCAATCCAATCGGGATTTCATATATGGCCCTGACAAACGTGAACGGGTGTATACTCTCTGTCAGGGGCATGGATCTCCTCGACGGGACACCCATTCTCGACATCAAACCCTATATCCCGGCGTTTGACAGTATTCCCGACGCCCGATCCGGCTGGGTGTCCGAAAAGCATATCGGACGGATACGTGAAACAAGCCTGCGGGCACACCAGGATCTTAATAAAAAACACCGGCAGGGATAGCGACAGGATGATTGCTGATGCGGAAAATTGCCCTTGCCATCACCATCATCCTGTTTTTCATCATAAGTGCAACCATTCTTGGCCTGTTCCTCTATTCCCCGCTCCCGGTTCTTGCCCAAAGTCTCACGAATCCTGAAATCCAGTTCGCGATAGGGCTCAGCCTTGTTACGAGTGTGATATCGACCATCATCTGCATTGCAGTCGCCATCCCGGTTGCCTACGCACTCGCCCGGTACCAGTTCCCGGGAAAATGGATCGCAACCCTTGTCCTTACCGTTCCCCTCACGCTTCCCCCGCTGGTTGCAGGCATCGCGCTCCTCCTCTTTTTTGGCACGACCCCGTGGGGCAGGGCTCTGGACCAGGCTGGCTTTGTGGTAATTTTCACCCCGCTCGGCATCATTGTTGCCGAGGTTTTTGTGAATATTCCCTATATGATCCGGATTCTGCGATCGGCCTTCTCAACGATCAATCCGCGGTATGAGCACGTGGCAAAGACACTCGGGTGCACGGAAACCGGTGCTTTTTTCCAGGTAACCCTGCCGATGGCACGCCACGGCCTCCTGGCTGGGACGGTTATCACGTGGTCGAAGGCCATAGGGGAATTCGGGGCGGTGCCGATGCTTGCCGGTGCCACGACCATGAGAACCGAGACCCTGCCGATCGCGCTCTACCTGAATATCTCGGGGGGCAATCTGGACCTTGCCGTTGCAGCCGCCACCATCCTGATCCTGATCTCGCTTGCGGCTCTGTGTGCCGTGGAATACTTCGATAAGGGGGTCCATGTTTTCTAGGAGCCCGGTGCCCATGTTGCGCATAGAATCCCTTTCCATCACCCTGGACGAATTCCCGGTACGGGACGTATCTCTTGAGATCCGGCCCGGGGAATATTTCATTATTCTCGGTCCGACCGGCGCAGGAAAAACGGTTCTTCTGGAGACCATTGCCGGCATCCACGCACCGGATTCAGGAAGGATTTTTCTTGGCGACCGGGAGATTACGTCGACTGAACCACGCTCGCGGAATATCGGTATGGTATATCAGGATTACATGCTCTTCCCTCACCTTACGGTTGGGGATAATATCGCATTCGGGCTGCACCGGAAAAAAATCTCTTCAGATAAACAGCATGCATTGGTAGAAGAGATGAGTTCACTTCTGGAAATTTCTCATCTCACAAAACGGTATCCCGGGACACTGAGCGGTGGCGAGCAGCAGCGTGTCGCACTTGCCCGGGCCCTCGTTCTCAAGCCGGAAATACTGTTGCTCGATGAACCGATGAGTGCACTTGACGGCCGCACACGGGAACGGATGCGCATGGAATTGTCCCATATCCGGAAACATACCGGGACAACAATCGTTCAGATTACCCACCATTTAGATGATGTTTTTGCGCTTGCCGACAGGATTGCAATTATGCGGGAGGGCCGGATCGTCCAAATCGGGGAAACATCGGATGTCTTCATGCATCCCGCCGATATATTTATTGCAGAGTTCCTTGGTATCAGCAACATTATCCGGGGGAATTCATCAAGGCACGGGAATATTACCCGGGTCACTCCAGTTGCCGGCCCGGAATTTTTTGCTGCATCCGATGTCCTCGGAGATATCGTTGCCACCCTGCATGCCGAAGATGTGATCCTGTCGGGAGAGCCATTTGTCTCCAGCGCCCGCAACTGCCTTCCGGGAACTGCTTCAGAAATCATCCCCTTCGGGAACACGGTCCGGGTAATTCTTGATGTCGGGTTCCCGCTTACAGCACTTCTAACCCGCGAGAGCTGCCACGATCTGCGTCTTGAACCCGGAAGCAAAATATATTCGACGTTCAAGGCGTCGGCAGTGCATTTGATCCAGGTTCCCCCTTCGGCACAGCGGGATGAGATTGAACCGCTGATACCCGGAAATATTCCTACCATTTAAGGCGCATCCCTACACCTACTTCCTGGACCGGGGTGTATCCGGCGAGCGCAGCCTTTGCCTCAGGTGAAGTGCAGTGGCAGGCGTGGAGGGCTTTGAGGTGAAGGCGGTTTACGTATTTTCCTGTCCTTGCGAGCCGGTTAGGTTCCGGAGAAAGCAGGTGAAGTCCGCCAACGATGTCGGTAACTCTCCGTTCTCCGCAGACCTCTCTCGCATATTCCGTGATGTTGCAGATCCCGGCATGTGAGCAACCAGTAATGATAATGAGTCCCGTACCGGAACGGAACGCGAGTGCGGAATCGTCCAGCAGGAGATCGGGTTTTTCACACCCGCCCGGGAAGATTATCCCCCGCTCTCCCGGGTCTGTCCTTTCGAACGGGAACCTCCGGGGGATCTCCCCCAGGAATACGAGATCATCTGTTATCCACACCGGTTTGTCGGACAGGATTGTGGAAAACGTTTGCTTTACCTCGTCTTCACTGAGGATCGATCCGGTATTCGGATCCTGCCCTTTTGGCTTTGGATAAAAACAGTACAGATGGGCGATCAGCTCCGGTACTTTACCGATAACGCGATCATTCCTCTTATCATCCAGGTACCTGGCAAGCGTGACAAGACCCCCGGTATGATCGTTATGTCCGTGCGAGAGGATGACATAATCCAGATCCCCCAGGTCAATCCCCAGAAGCCCGGCATTTGCGAAGAATACATCCGAAAATCCGGTATCGAACAGGATCTTTTTCTCTTCCGTTTCAATATAGAACGAGAGCCCGAACTCACCGGCGAAAAGATTGTCCGACGATTTGGTGTCATCGGTGAGAACGGTAAGGCTGAGTTCCGGAGTCATGGGAAATTATCGCCGGTAAGAGGAAATATGTATTTTCTTTTCGATGATGAATGGATGCCGCATTCCACGATATTCATTCCGAGCGTTTCCATCTTCGGACCAGTGTATGAATGCGATCCTTTAAATGATTTATGCGCATATGAGTCATTATACCCTCACAAAAACCAAAGGGAACACTATGTCAGAACCAACTACCAGCACAACCGACAACAGAAAGAAAGATTCCGTTGAAGCATCGCAGAGCACTACCGAACACACCTGCGCGTGTGGCGAGACGCACGAAGACCACCAACCAGGTATCAGCCACCGGGAATCCTGCACGTCCACCCTGAAATTCGGCGATACCTGCTGCTGCGGATCCGGTAAGGAAGCAAAGGCCCGCACCCCGTGCGGTCACGGCCCGCGGTGCCACTAAAAATCCATTTTGTTTTTTTCACCGGGGAAACCTTGATGTCTTTGTCCCAAGGTCCGGATATTCCCGAACTATTGGACCGGTATATGGAGGAGTACGGGCGGTCAGAGCAGTGGATCACTGTCAGGGATATCCGCACACATTTCCGTCTGGCTGAATCGAACGGGCCGGCAATTTCCGGTTTCTTAAAAAGGATCCATCACGGATCATTCTTCTCCTGCCGGTACAAGGTCACGCGGATAGAAAAGTTCCGGGATGCGATCCCACCGTACCGCCTCATAAAGAAATATTATGTCCAGGAACGCCCGGTCCAGAGAAGCCACCGGGCAGCCGATGCAAAAGAGTTTGTCTTAGAAAGCCGGTAAGCATGTTATACTATTCCGGCTACATTCTATACTTGTGGAGTAGGAAATGGCAGCAGATGAAACGAATGAAGTGATTGAGTGCCCCCGTCGGGGAAGGCCGCGTCTTCGGCGCACCATCACCAGTACTTCGGAATCCCGCTGTTACAAACCCTGCTGCTGTCCTGAAGCAGAGGGGCAGGGGATCTCGCTCCAGCCGGACGAGATCGAACTGATCCGGCTCATCGACCTCGAAGGCCTCGAGCAGGAAGAGGCCGCGGAAAAACTCGGGGTCTCGCGCAAGACTGCGTGGCGCGATCTCCACGAAGCCCGACGCAAGATTGCTGACGCGCTCGTCAACGGCAAGGGTATCGAGATGGCCGGCTGCACAAAAGCCGCAGAAGGCCGGTGTCCAAAGTGCCAGAAGTAACCGCAATCGAAAGAACCGGGAATTTTTTTGTAAACAAACGGGATCGTATTCCCGACCCGGATCCCATGGGCGGAAGAATGAACACCGTCATGCCGGTCACGTGACGCGATCCGGGAGATACACGCCGCACTCTCCCGCCTGTTTTTTGTGGCTTGATCCTTAAATCTTTATGCTCATATGTGTAATAATCCCATACGAGCGATCAATGACAAAGCCATTCATCAGCGTACACGACCTCTGTATGGACTTCGACGACACCCGGGTCCTGAATAATATCTCGTTCGAGATCCCGGAGGGAGAGATCATCGGTGTCATCGGGAGAAGCGGGGCGGGCAAGAGCGTGCTCATGCACCTCCTCCGTGGCGTTGAACAACCGCCGACTAAAGGCTCGATCATCTATCACATGGCTGCGTGCGATCACTGCACCTACATGGATGTCCAGAGCCGGGCCAGTGGAAAATGTCCCGAGTGCGGGGGAACGCTGGTGGCTGTCGATGTCGATCTCTGGGACGAGAAGTCCAACGGCATGAAGTCCCGGGTCATGAACCGGACGGCGATCATGTTCCAGCGCTCGTTCGCACTCTACGGGGACGACCGGGTGATCGAGAACGTGCTGCACGCGCTCGACGATATCCGCTATCCGCAGGAACTTGCCATCGGCCGCGCCGCCGATCTCATCGACCAGGTGCGGCTCTCCCACCGGATGATGCACATTGCCCGCGACTTGTCGGGCGGCGAAAAGCAGCGGGTGGTCCTTGCCCGCCAGCTTGCCAAGAACCCGGCCATGCTCTTTGCCGATGAGCCGACGGGAACCCTCGACCCCGAGACCGCCCGGCTGGTCCACGGGATGCTGATCGATGCGGCACAGAAAAATACGATGGGCATGGTCGTCACCTCCCACTTCTCGCAGGTGATCGAGGACATGGCGAGCCGGGCGATGCTGCTCGTCGATGGCGAGATCGCGTCTATCGGTTCGCCGAAGTCCGTGATCCGTGCGTTTGCAAAGGACTACCACGAGTTCGAGGAGCAGGTCCCGGTGGAATTGGGAGAGAAGATCCTCTCCGCCCGGGACGTGACCAAGAAGTACGTCTCGCTCGATCGCGGCGTCGTGAGGGCGGTGAACTCGGTCACGTTCGATGTCGCGAAGAAAGAGATCTTCGGCATTATAGGGAAGAGCGGGGCCGGCAAGACCACGCTCTCCCAGATCATCTCGGGCATCATCGAGCCCACGAGCGGCGAGATGAACGTCCTGATCGGCGACGACTGGGTGGACATGACAAAACCCGGGATCGACCAGCGCGGCCGGGCAAAGGAGTACATCGGGCTCCTGCACCAGGAATACGATCTCTTTCCTCATCGCACGGTGATCGACAATCTCACCGATTCGATCGGGCTGGACTTCCCAAAAGAGCTCGCGATACGAAAAGCAATCGTAACCCTCCGGATGGCCGGGTTCACCGAGGAAAAGTCCCGGGAGATCCTGAACCGGTATCCCGGGGAACTCTCCGATGGCGAGCGGCACCGGGTCGCCCTCGCGCAGGTGCTCATACGGGAGCCGCGCCTCGTGATCCTCGACGAGCCGACCGGCACCATGGACCCGATCACCAAGCAGGATGTCAAGCATTCTATCCTGAACGCCCGCGACGAGATGGACGAGACGTTCATCGTCGTCTCGCACGATATGGATTTCGTCCGGGACATCTGCGACCGGCTTGCCCTTATGCGGGGCGGGAAGATCATCGATATCGGGCCGACCGCGGCGATCCTTGCGCAGATCACCGAAGAAGAGAAGCGCGGCTGAAAAAGACACACGAATTTCCAGAATATTTTTTCGATCTGATACCATGACACCACTACCCACCAAGAAAGAGAAGACCGAACAATGCGATACCTGCCCGTCGGCACAACCGCACAACAGTGCGCCAAAAGGGCTGCCACCGAAAGCAAAGATCGATGTGAAGCACGTCATTCTCGTCCTGAGCGGGAAAGGCGGCGTAGGCAAGTCCACCGTCTCGGTAAACCTCGCGTTTGCGCTCGCTAATCACGGAAAAAAAGTAGGCCTGCTCGACCTCGACTTCCACGGCCCCAACATCCCCAAGATGCTGGGCATCGAAGACCAGCGGCCGGCGGTCCTTGCGAACGCCATCGAACCGGTCCATGTCACGGGAAACCTCTCGGTCATGTCGATTGCGTTCATGCTGCCGGATACAAGTTCCCCGGTTGTCTGGCGCGGCCCGATGAAGATGGTGGCTATCCAGCAGTTCCTTGAAGAGGTAAACTGGGGCGCTCTCGATTATCTCGTGGTAGATCTCCCGCCCGGCACCGGGGACGAGGCACTCTCGATCGCCCAGCTGGCCCCGAGCGTCCGCGGCGCGGTCATCGTGACGACCCCTCAGGATGTCGCGGTCATGGACGCGATGAAGGCGGCAAAGTTCATCGAAACGCTGGAGTTGCCGGTCATCGGTGTCATCGAGAACATGAGCGGGTTGGTCTGCCCGCATTGTCACGAGGAGATCGATCTGTTCAGCAGGGGCGGCGGGCAAAAAGCTGCGGAGGACCTCAAAGTTCCGTTCCTGGGCGCTATCCCCCTTGACCCCGAGATGGTGAAATCCGGTGACAGTGGAAGAGCGTTCATCGTGAGGCACCTGGATTCTCCTGCATGGAAAGCGGTGAATGATGTTATGGAGAACCTGGTAATGCAGGTCGAATCCTGATCCAGATAACCCGATTTGCCGATTCCGAAAAAAAAAGTCGATGAACGTGACCGTATGAGAAAATATTCCGGGATTCCTGAACTGCTCGAACAGTACATGGAGGAGAACAGTGCCGACGAACGGTGGATTACTGTGCGCGAACTCTGCGACCGGTTCGGCCTGACACGCTACGAGTACAACACGATCTCGGGATTCCTGCGCAGGCTGGAATCCGGGCCGTTTCGCGAGTTTCCCTTCATTGTTCTCAAGATCGAGCGGATCGAACGCACTTCGCCATCGGACCCGCCGAAACGCCGGTACCTGGTAAAACGAAGATCTGTTTCCGCTTCTGTCCCGGGTGCTCGTGGTCAAGGTTCCAAAACCAATGGAAGAGACGAAGCTGCTGTAACTCTGCCAGGTTCCCTTTCAGACGCCTTTGCGCCAGCGGATGCTCCAGCCGGTTCTCGCTCCATACCCGAATCATTTTTGTCGCAATCTCTGTGATTTCTCTCAAAAACACGGCACAACCTTTTTCTCATTCTGCGCATATGGGCACATATTCGGAGATTTGTATGGAACCAATAACCCTGACTAAAATCCCGGACTGGGTCTGGGAATTCCACGGGCACATCTGCCCGTTTATGCCGATAGGATACCGTATGGGACAGATCGCCATGAGAGAGCTGGCCATCGGGAGGATCGGGGATCACGGTGCGTTCGCACTCTCCGAGATGGGTGTGGGTCACCCCCAGACCTGCCTGATCGACGGGTTCATGGCAGTCACCGGCTGCACGTACGGCAAGCTCATGATGGAGCGGCTCAACTACGGCAAGGTCGCCTGCATCCTCTTCGTGCCGGGCAAGGGAGCCGTGCGTGTGTACCTGAAGTCGGAGTTCCAGGACGAACTGGGCAAACAGGAATTTTTCGTGTACCGGAAGAAAGGGATCGAGCCCTCGCAGGTACCGCGGGAAGTTACCGACGAAGTTGTGAACGTTGTTCTGAACACGCCGGAACCGGACATGTTCACGGTCACAAAACTCAGCGACTTTACGTTTGGCCGGCCGAAAGGATCGTTCGCGAAGATGAAGTGCAGCAAATGCGGCGAATACGTCTTCGAACGGTACGTGCGCATGGTCGATGGGAAGCCGGAATGCATCCCCTGTTCGGACTATACGCAGAGCTGGATGAACGTCCTGAAAGGAATGCAGTGAATTAAGGCGAACCGATGGACACAACGCTCCTCATTGCGGTCATCGCCGTCTTTTTGGTCGCGGTCATATTCTCGATGTTCGGGCAGGGCGGCGGATCGCTCTACACGCCGATCCTGTTCCTGCTCGGTTACGCAGCGCTCGTCTCCATCTCCACGTCCCTCGTTCTGAACCTCATTACCGCGCTCGCCGCATCCGTCGTCTTCTACCGGTCGAAACTGATCGATCTCCGGCTCTCCCTTGCCTTCGTCCCCGGTATCTGTGCAGGGGCGTTCATCGGAGGGGCGTTGACCAACTTCATCAGCCCCACGATCCTGTTATGGATCTTCGTTGTATTCCTTGCCGGTGCCGGGGCACGGATGATCTATACATTCTGGGAAAAATCCCCGGACGAGACTACGTGCCCGGTGTTGTCGAAGGAGATGTACGCCCTTATCGTCGTATTCAGCTTCGCGGTCGGTATTTTATCCGGTTTGCTCGGAGTCGGCGGCGGCATCCTCATCGTGCCGTTCCTGATCTTCATCTGTCACAACCCCACAAAAAATTCTGCGGGCACGGCGGGTTTTGTTGTTATCTTCTCATCGCTCTTCGGGGTTATCGGCCACTCGGCGTTCGGCAGCCTCGACCTGTTCCTGATCCTTCCTACCGCCATCGCTGTATTTGTCGGGGGAACGCTCGGTGCCCGGAACATGGTGAAGATCAAACCGGGTCCCATAAAGGTGGGCTTTGGGATCATCATGTGGGTCTTTGCACTCCAGCTCATCCTGAAACTGACCCATATTATGTAACCGCTTGCGCTTGATCCTAAAATCCCGGGCAGGTCGTGATCTCCTTGGGTCCCTCACCCGGGATCCCGATCGCGATCGTGGCGTCCTGCCGGGAAATCCGGTATTGTTCTCCGGTGTGCCGCGCACGTTCCGGCCCTTGCATTTTTCCGGGAATCCGGCCAATTTGCGGCCCCTGTTCCCGGGGATTTTTTCTATCGACCAACTAGTATTTAATCATAATATTCCTTGATCGATATACGACAATGATTCGGGAAACCGTTTCCGTGGAGTGGTAAGGCAGGAGACGAAGCCGGGTCTTGAAAAAACCGGTTTCACTACTGCCTCTACTCCCGGGAAGCCCGTGAGACGATCCCCGATCATCGTACCAATACAATACGGCGATGCACGAACCGCGGGAAGGCTCCAAGGGCCTGTCCCTCCGGAATCGTGGATCGCCCATGGTAGAAGTCGCCAACGACCGCCGGCCTTTCGCGTAAAAGGCCCGGACGATAGGCATGGGATAGCCGTGTCTGTCGTTCCGGAGCAGAAGGCCCACGCCAGAGACCGTGAACAAAAATCCATGGAAGCCGGCGAGAGAACGTGCGCGATCGAAAGAGCATCGCCGTACAGGATGGTGAAAAAGGAAAACATACACAGGGACTGATGTCTATCGAGGCAGAACACAGGAATCATACCGAAGGTGCCGTGCCGGATCTCTCCGGCATGGCAGAGAATGAATCGCAGATGAACGAACTGGAATGGGCCCGGAGGCATATCAAAGAGCCCGTGCTGATCGAGCGCAAGACCGAAATTATCGGGTGTGGCGCCGACATCCGAAAAAGAAAAGTGCGCCGGTCTGCCGGAGCACCGGCGGGAGCTGCGGCTGATCCCCCGAAGACCGGGCCGGATGAACGCGGGGACAGTATCTCCCGTCTCTTTGAGTACATAAAGAGGCTCGCGGCCCGGCAGAACCTGAAGATCGACCGGCTCCAGCAGAGGATCGAAGAGCTTGAGATGCGGGTGAGGCCGCGATGACCCGGGGCGAAACCGCTGCGGGCCAAGAGGAACTTCCCGGCATCGCAGCGCCGATCGTTTTGTGCGGGGATCATCTTGCCGGGAAGATCCATGACCGGGATGTTGCCCGTACGGTTGCCGGTATCAGACGCGTGTACTTCACGAACGCGAGCGTGCAGACGAGATCGATCAAACGCGAATTCGTATGGGGAATAATCGTGCGATACCGAGGGGCACGCCCTGGGGAGGCGCTATGACCCGGGGACGAAAGGCCCAGTCCGCAGCAGAAGCGGCCCTCCCGCTCGCACTCCGGCGCGGTAGCGTGAAGGAGATCCCGATGGCGAGCGGGCTTCCGTACTGTCTCATGATCTACGTGACAGGCCTGATCATCTTCGTCGCGGTCAAACGTATGCATGCCCGGGTCGACGGGCCGGCCGGAGCCGCACGCGAGGCCCGGGTCCTCATACGGGAGCTCCGCGATCTCCCGGGGAACGATGTCGCGGTCCTGGAGCTCTGGATCCTCTCGTCGCATGCGACATGGCAGCACTTCCGGATCCTGCCCGACCTACCCTACGGGGAAATCCAAATAAGCCCGTAAAAAGCCCCGTTTGCCGTTTCGGGCATTTTTGGATCAGGGGGATCTTGAATTATTCTCAAAAAAAGGTGAATTATTTTGATGGTTTTTCCGGTATTCCTCGTATTGCTGGAATCATGCCAAACGGGGTATTTTGCGGGCGATAAAATGTTTCCTAATAGCACGGTTCTGTTGGCAGATCGCCCCGGAACGGGGTTGGGGTAGAGATGGCCACCCCCCCTCCGGTGGGAATTGGAATAACCTCTTATAGGTCTCCGTTTTCCAATCCGGGCATTTTTGGATTTTAGGGATTTTGAATTATTTTCAAAAAACGGCGAATTATTTCGGTGTTTTTTCCGGATTTGCCTGCATTCTTGAAATCAGATTCAAACAGGACATTTTACGGGCGATAAAATGCTCCCTAATAGCACAATTCTGCTAAAATGGGGTTCCGGGTCCGGATGGCAACTTTTCCCAGCTACGTAATTTTTCACCCAAAAGTGCAAAACTCTCAATTCCTCTGACGGTGAAGTACTGGTACTATCCGTCACCTTGCCCGTGAGGCCGGACATCCCATGACAGCTCCCTCCGCAAAAACCTGCTACACGATCGGTTACGGGAATTCCCCCTCCGATGACTTTGTGAAACGGTTGGCAGGAGCTGGCATTGACGTAGTCATCGATGTGCGGAGCGTCCCGTACAGCAAATTCAATCCGGATTTCAAACGCGGGCCGCTCGAAAAAATCCTGGAGAACAATTCTATCGCGTACCGGTATCTTGGGGACAGGATTGGTGGCAAGCTACTGGACCCGGGCCTCCTCCGGCCGGATGGCTCGGCCGATTACAAAAAGATCCAGGCAACGGAAAAATTCCGGGCGGGCGTGGATGAAGTTATTGCGATCGTTTCTTCCGGTACCATGGTCGCGCTGATGTGCGCAGAGATGGAGCCCGAGCGGTGCCACCGGTTTGCTTTGATCTCACCGGTCCTGCAGGCTGCCGGGGTATCGGTTGTGCACATTCTTTCTTCCGGGCAATTGTTGCCGAATCCGGATCTTGAGCGGATGATGGTGGATCGTTTGTTCGACCGGTCGCAGGCCCGGCTTTCTGACGAACCGTTAGATTACGTGGCCGAGATGTACGAAAGAGTCAGCGAGCGAATGCTGAACGGAAAATCAAAATAAACCGGCCTAGAAGCGGCTGGAGAAAAAAGATTAGATGTAGGGGATCAGGAGGCCCTTGCCGACACCGAATGTCTTGCGGGCTTCCACGGTCGCCTTGTTCTTCGTGATCTTCTCGTTTGCGAGTTTGGTCACGAGTTCGAGGCCGGGCTTGACGCTCTCGATCGCTTTCGTCTCGAAAACGCCTGCTGCCATTGCCTTTGCCCAGACCGAGTCACCGATCTTCGAGCGAACGAAGACGGTTGACCAGCCATCGGGGCTGCCGACTGAGCCGGTGGAGATGTCACCAAGGTTTGCAACGTAGTCGAGGCAGACGTGGCATCCGGGCTGCTCGTATTTGTGAGTAACCTTGAGCGGAAGCTGGACGATCTGTCCGCGTTTGCCGTATACCCAGAACTTGCCCTTGCCGATCTCCATCTTCTTGACAGATTCCAGCTTCATTGCTGCGTGGTCTTCCACGAGCTGGATGATAGACTGGTAGGGGAAGTTCTCCATGCAGAAGATACCGACTGCAAGAGCGATGCTTGCGCCGACATCACGGGCACCGATCGGGTAAAGCTGGAGTTTCCTGATTGCCTGCATCTGGCAGGGGGTTCCGACGATACCAACCTTGTCGAGTCCGAAGCTGCGGGTTGCTTCCTTGATGAGGGAAACGTTGGGGCTGATGTTGTACTTGGTTCCTGCTGCAGCGATAAGCTCCGCCTTGTTGTAGACGATAGCCGGGTAGGGTCTCCATGCCTCAGCCATCTCGAAGTTGGAGTTCTCCATCAGGATCCGTTCCTGGTTCTTTGCAGCCCATTCCTTGGATGCCGCAACGATTGCACCGTCAATGATGCCCTCTTCAAGTGCAAATCCAAAGAGCGAGGTGACGATGCCGCCATCCTGTGCGACCTTCTGGACTTCCTTGTCTGCGCTCCGTGCTGAGACAGCAAGTTTGTATTTACCGAGTTCTGCTCCCATTTCAATCACCTTCACTGGAGTGCCGCCATTATGGCCTCGTTGATCGCCTCATAGTTATCGACAACATCGAAGCTGTACCAGCTCCGCGGGCACTGGTTGTAGCAGGCTCCGCACTTGATGCACAGGTCGCGCTCACCCTGGGGCTTTCCGTACTCCATGGTGATTGCATTGACCGGGCACGCAGATGCACAGCTGCCGCATCCCATGCACAGGCTCTGGTTGATGACCTTGGTCATCAGCTCGCAGAAGCAAGCGTGCGTGTTCTCTGTCGCCATCATAAGGGGCTTGAGGAATGCAGTTGCGAGGTCCTTCTGTTCCTTGGTTCCCTTGAGGAGCAGGTAGGCCATGACCGCAACGTTCCGGATCAGCTGCGGGGTTGGTGCGCACCCGGGGATGAACACATCAACCTTGATAACATCGCCGACAGGCAGGTATGCCTCATGTGCCGGCTGGTTCTGCTGGCCGCCGCGGGAGAACCGGGTGATGTTGCCATAACATGCGCAGCCGCCGAGTGCGACGACTACTGCCGACTTTTCACGGGTTTCCTTGAGCTCTTCCACTGCGAGTTTGTCGTTGATACAAACTGAACCCTCGATGAATGAGACATCGACCTTCTGGACATGCCTTGCGTCTGCAAGTGTTGGTATGTACTTAAGGTCGACATATCTGTCGAGGAGCGTTAACAATCCGGCGTAGTTGTCTGCTAAGGCAACAGTACATCCGGTACACCCACTCAGGTGCGTATAGCCTACTGTAATCTTGTCTGCCACAGGCTTAACCTCCTTTTTAGTTGTATCCATTTTTTGTGCTACGTCAGCCTTTGGTGCCGCCTTCGGCGGTTCCTCGGGGACGTTCTTCTTGAAGACACTTGATAGTAGTCCCATAATCCACTCCTATATGTTCCAGTATTACCCGTATCGTTTTCGGAATCGCCTTCTCGAGTTCCTCGGACAGGCCTTCCTCAAACTCAGGGGCTGTAACCCTTGCCGGCTGGACTCCGATGATCGTAATTTCGATCTGGTCCTTGATCCTCTGGAGCGGCTCGGCGAGATCCCACGAATGGGCATCGCGATAGGCTCCCGGTGGCAAATCCTCAACTTTCAGTTTGGTGATCTGCCCTGGTTCCGCACCGTAATCGGCAATATCGACAATGATGAGTTTCTTCGTCACTTCCGGATCGAGCAGGGTAAAAATAAAGTGCGGGCCCCCAAGGCCGGCATCTATTACTGATACATTGTCGGGAAGTGTATGCTCTTCATGGATCCTGTCGATTACTGCCGGTCCGAAACCGTCATCGGCGAACAGGGGATTTCCACACCCTGCAATCACGATCTCCTTAAACAGCATGGCAAAGGTCACAATTACTGGATGAGCTTCTGAGCTACCAGTTTGTTGTCCTCATCCACGACGATCATGTGGGTTGCACATGATACACAGGGGTCGTACCCGCGCATGATGACTTCAGCGAGCTGCCATGGTGCACCCTTGAGTGCGGCGCTGCAGGTTGCAAAGTTCCAGGTTGTCGGGACGAGCATGCTGAAGTACTGGACCTTCCAGTCCTTGACGCGGGCCATATGGACATCGGTTCCACGGGGCGCTTCGTTGGACGCCCAGCCGAGCGAGCCGTCGCCGTTCGGGACGTAGTCTGCCATGACCTTGCCGCTTGTGTTGAGTTCGTCAAGACAGTCGATCATTTCGTAGAAGCAGTCCTGGTACTCCATTTCACGGGCAATGTTCTGGCCCTGGGTACCCTTCTCGTCGAAGTTCTTGTACGTGACGAGACGGGCGCGTGGGCCGACTTCAACGGGCTGGCCGTCGTACATCGGGATTCCGGTGCAGGCTTCCATCTGGGGGTTGACCTTGGTGCCGACCTTGGTGGTGCCGCCTATCGGGTAGCGGGGCTCTTCGAAGTCCACGGTCATTTCGCCCATGTACCAGTCCCACGGCCGTGCTTCCTTGAATCTCCTGATGTCCCAGCTGGGGCACTCTTCAAGGCTCGAGCTGCCATAGAATGCGTGGGTTGCAAGGTAGCCCTGGTCGTGGAAACCGAGATCCTTCGGGAGTGCGACTTTCATACCGCCGACATCGACAAAGTCTCTCTTGTGGTATGAACGGATCACCGCGATCATGAACTCGGCCTGAGCGTGTGCAAGGGTAAGTCCTTCCTTCGCGAGGTCGTACATCTTGGTCTTTGCCTGTTCGGAGACGTTCCGGTACATACCGCCGACCTTGGTGTTTCTCGGGTGGATGCAGTCGCCACCGGCGATCTGGCCGATGGTCTGGCCGATCTCACGGAGCCGCTGGATGCGCTTTGCAACGGAGCGCACCGGCTCTTCTGCCGTGAATGGGTTGATCTTGGTCTCGGTGCCCGGTATATAGAAATCGGGCAGGATCAGGATATCGTGCAGTGCGATGCTGTGACAGCGGTTCGCCAGCTGAAGGATGTGACGGAGCATCAGTGCGTCCTTCGGGATCTCACACTTGATGGATGCTTCCATTGCTTCGGTCGCTGCGAGCGTGTGGGCAATCGGACAGATACCGCAGACACGGGATGCAATCTTTGGCACCTGTTCCGGGGTCTTACCGACGGCGAGTTTCTCAACTCCCCTCACCGGGGTAATGGAACACCAGTTACCCGTCTCGATGATCCCTGCGTCGTTGACCTTAAGGACAAGCTTTGAGTGTCCCTCGTGTCTTGTGGTTGGGGAAATCTCTACTACTTTCGACAATATTATCGCCTCATGTTATTCTGAGTTGTTCGTATTGCTGTACAAAAATTACTCTATACTCTCTCATCTCTAGAGATAATTGACCGTACAAAGTACGTTCAGTTCTATCTTGTACCAACGCTTTTATAACCTTTATTATCTGTTTGCGGGATGATCGAAAAGCGATAAAAATGGGTAATTTCGATAATGGGGAAATTTTTACGTGAATTTGTTTATGCGCTATTCTCTGACGCAGAATAAAGGGAAAAGAAGAATTATTTTATTTTATAGTATTCCGGAACGTTTTTTGGTTGTATTCAGGCAATATCTTTCTTATCTGCCTTCATTTCATCGAATAATTCTGCAATGGTTGCCCGCCGTTCCGCGTACGCATCGTGCTGGTGGATGCTTTCCTCGTTGGTCTGCTTGATCATGATGACCGAATCGCCGGAGAGGTACTCGAATTCCGCAAGCACTTTCTTTGCCATCTCCCGGACACAGTCTTCCACGAATCGCGGATTTTTATGCGCGGCGAGAACCACTGCCCCCTCGTCCCCGCGCTTGAGAAGTTCATAGATCCCGGCGCTCATGGATTCCTTGAGGATGAGGATGACTTTTTCGAGGTCGACATGCTGGTCGTCGTCGGTCTCGATGCAGAGGAATCCCCGGCCGCGCTGGTTGTGGGTCGCCATCGGGACTTCACCGAAAAATTCGTCGATTTTTTCCTGGTCGAGACCAAGGTTCTGGAGGACATAGTTCGCCCGCTCCTTCATGATGTTCTGGGCGCAGGGGCAGGCCGTCATCCCGGTGACTTCTGCACCGATACTCTTTCGGACGATGGGTTCCCGGAAGGTTCGCCGTGCAACGGCACGGGCGTGGACTTTTACGACTTCGTGGCATGCAGTGTGGCTGACGGGTGTCTCACGCTTTACCATGAATTCGCTTCGCATGAAAACTTCGGTGCGGTCGGCGTACTCGTGGCGGTCGAGAAGTTTTCTCGCGACAACGCTGCAGAGTTTCTCAATCTCGTTCACGTCCCCGTCTATCGCCTGTTGGAGGACCTCATCGATGACTTCAAAATTCCTTGAGAGATTCGCACCTTTCAGGCTGCCGGGGAGATCGACGTAAACATCAAAATTCGATATAAAAATTACCGGTCGTTTTCCCTGGCGGTGGACTTCGACAAGTTTTTTTACGTTTTTTACCCCAACCCGGGTGAGATTGATCCGAACGTCGGGGCTGGTTGATTGTACATCAGGGAGTACCCGGTCGAATGTTCTGTTGGGAGCGTCGGCAGAGTGTGTAGTTTTAATAGGTCATCGCATCCAGAGGGTTTTACCCGTTTTCTCTTAGTTTTTTATAACATATTTATGTGCTGTGTCGCTGATATAAAATGGAACTACTATGCTCAAGAAATACTATGAAACAGATGCGGATCTCGGCGTGCTGAAAGGCAAACGCATCGCCGTGATCGGCTATGGCTCGCAGGGCCGGGGGCAGTCGCTGAACTTACGGGACAGCGGGCTCGATGTCGTCATCGGCCTGCGCCCGGGAAAGAGCTGGGACGCGGCAGTCCAGGATGGCATGAAGGTCATGACGGTCGCTGAGGCCGTAAAAAAATCCGATATTATCCAGATCCTTCTTCCGGATGAACACCAGGGTGCAGTCTACCGGAATGAGATCAAACCGAACATGACCGGCAGCAAATGCCTGATGTTCTCCCATGGCTTCAATATCCACTTTGGCCAGATTGTTCCTCCGGAAAACGTCGATGTTATTATGGTCGCGCCCAAGGGTCCGGGATTCATGGTCCGCAGGCAGTACGAGGAAGGCAAAGGAGTGCCCGCGCTGATTGCGATCCACCAGGACCACTCAGGCAAAGCCCACCAAATCGCCCTTGCCTACGCAAAGGGGATCGGTGCGACCCGCGCAGTTGTTCTCGAGACCTCATTCCGTGAGGAGACCGAGACGGATCTTTTCGGAGAACAGGCCGTCCTGTGCGGGGGATGCACATCCCTTGTCAAGGCAGGTTTCGAGACGCTGGTCGATGCCGGGTACGAGCCCGAGATGGCGTATCTCGAAGTTCTCCACGAGCTTAAGCTCATCGTTGACCTGATCTACGAAGGCGGGCTGACCAATATGCGCAAGTACATCAGCAACACCGCGCAGTATGGCGACCTGACCCGGGGGCCCCGCGTCATCGGCCCTGAGGCATACGAAGCGATGCAGGAAATTCTCGAAGAGATCCAGAGCGGCAAGTTCGCCCGCGAATGGATGCTCGAAAACATGGTGAACAGGCCGGTCTTTACCGCTCTTACCAACGCTGACGAGGAGCACATGATCGAAGAAGTCGGTGCCGAAGTCAGGGCGATGATGCCGCAGTTCAAAAAATAATTTTCCCTTTTTTTAAAGAGATTTTTCTATCCGCGTGAAATTGAACGTGGTTAACCGCTAAAAAACAGATATAAATCCGGAAAACCCGGCTACCTTTTTGAACAAATGCCGCCAATTGCTAGATAATGAAGATCTGTGTAATCTACCACAGCGAAACCGGCAACACCCGCCACGTTGCCCAGCATATCGCATCCCAGTACGACGTAAAGCTCGTAGAGGTCTGCGAGGTGACAAAACATTTCCGGGCTACACGTTTTCTCACGTGGTGCAAGATGGCGCGCGGCGAAGAGCTCACGAAAATAGAACCTGACGAGATCGACGTTTCGGGCTTCGATATCATCATCTTCGGTTCACCCGTTTGGGCTTTCAAGCCAACGCCGGTCATTCACGCGGCTATCCAGGCACTGAAGGGATGCGAGGGAAAGCGCGCAATTGCATTTTCGACGCATGGCGGGAGACCCGGCCTGACCGAAGAAACGTTCATAGCATGGATCCATAACCGGGGCATGCCGATTCTCGGAACCGCCGACTTCCACAAGAAGGATATCGAGAATGATAAAAAAACAAAAGCGCTGCTCGCTCTCATTGAGAGTGTCCGGAAAGCGTGAAAAGGATAGCAAAAAAGGATAGCAAAAAAATTATTTTCGTTTTTCTTTTCTAAAGGGACACATGGGTGCAGTCAACGGCGAAGTGACTGCCAGCGGATGAAATGCGGGAAGACACTTTCTGATTTTTTCAGTGCGTGATGGAATGCATTCACGTTATGACTCGCGGATAATCCGGGAGAGAAAAGTCCGCGAAGCCTGATTTGCAACGGGAGAAAACCTTTTGGATGGATGACGCCTTACTATATATCACTATGACGGACTCCTATGAAAGCCTCCTCACCAAGGCTTATTCCAATATTACCGAAAAGACAGAGTCCTCGGAGCGTTTTGTAGTTCCCGAGGCGAAGGCGTACATCGAAGGTAAGACGACAATCCTTGAAAATTTTGCCGAAATTGCCGACAAAGTCAGGCGCGAACCTGACCATCTGATGAAATTCCTGATGGGGGAACTCGGGACGTCCGGGAAGATTGACGGAAACCGTGCGATATTCAATGGGAAGTTCGAGATATCGCTCATCAAGGCTATCATCAAGAGCTATGTCGAGGATTACGTCATCTGTTCCGAATGCGGAAAACCGGACACCCGGCTTGTGAAGGATGACCGGGTTGTTGTGCTCAGGTGCGACGCGTGCGGGGGACACCGGCCGGTGAGAAAGCGAAAGGTCAGGACTGAGCCGCTTTCAGAGACCCTTGAAGAAGGCGCTGTTATGGATGTGGAGATCCAGTCGATCTCGAAGAGGGGCGACGGTGTCGTCAAGATGGGAAAATACATCATGTACGTCTCGAATGCAAAACCCGGGCAGCAGGTCAAGATCAAGATCACCCGTATTTCGGGATCGATTGTCTTTACCGAGCGTGCGACAGAATAACAATACAATTTTTCTCTGGTGTTGGAAACATTTTCAGTGAAATGAACACCAACATTTTTTAATGCATTTTACCGGAAATTACGAATTAACATTACGAATGAACTTTTGATTGTCTCCGACTGATAGCAAAACCGCTCGTACTAAATCCCGGGAAATTTTTTAGGGAATTTCAAAAATGTATTTAAAAAAGTTGAAAACCGGAAAAATTAGTGTTTCTTTAGTCCTTTGATCAGTTCGTCACACTGACCGGTGATCCGCTTGCAGGCCTTTTTAATGTGGGGCAGGGGATTTTTCTTGTTCTTCGTGGTCACAAGGAGTTCGGGATCGGAGAACTGGAACTCAATCAAATATCTTGCGACATCGATATCGGGATCGTTCAGAAGCTCTTCAACAAGGGCATTCATGAACGTGTGCCCCTCGCCCTGTATAATGAGACGCACTTTGTCCTTTTCGAGTTCGAGTACTTTTACTATCATTCTATCTATGTTTGGGCACCTGAAAACTATTAAGGTATGGGTAGCGCGCCAAGCCGGAGAATGCTTATCTGCATTCAGGGAAGGTGAAAAAAATTACGGGAATTCAAAGACATCGCCATCTTTTCCTGTGTGCGGGAGATCCCACGGGATATGATGGCTCATGTGGACACACCGGAAGTCAGCTGGCGACAGGTTGGCCGCAAGCGTGCAAGCGTCTATGTAATTCATGTGCTTGTGAATCGTGAAAGACGATGGTGCTAGCGCGTCAAGGAACAGGAAGTCAAGGTCAACGAGCAGGTCCAGACTCTCCTGCGGGATGTTGATGTTGGTGTCCGACGTGTATGCGACCGCAGAGTTATCTGTTTCAAAGAGCATCCCGCATGTGAACGCAGGTGGATGTTTCACCATGAATGGGGTAATCGTAATCCCGAAGATGTCGAAGGGCACATAGGGCTCGATCGCACCTTTTTCGAAGGAAAGAAACCGGAATATTTCTGCACAGTAATTGAGAACAGGTGGTGCGGCAAATACCGGGGGAATATCCTGGACCCGGTAAAATTCGCCGAACCCGATGAAATGATCGTAGTGGCCGTGAGTCCAGATAACCGCGTCTATGTGCGGTGAGCCGTTGAGAAGGAGCTGCTGGCGGAGGTCCGGTGAAGAATCGATGAGGATATGCCGGCCCTCATTCTCGATCAGGAGGGAGGTCCGCAGCCGCATAGTCCCGGTCGCTTTTGCGCGGGTGCACTGGGGGCAGGTACACCCGACCCTCGGAGTCCCTATTGCATCCCCGGTACCAAGCAGCGTGATCTTCATGTCAGATCCAGTTCAGGTGCCGGATCGCGTCCCTGTTCCTGACCATCCTGATACCGTTCTCGATATCCTTTGGCTCGATGGACTCTCTCTTGTCCATGAGGGCCGAGAGGACAGCTTCCTTGACCATCATGCGGAGATCCGATCCCGAGAACCCTTCCGTCTGGGAAGCAAGTTTCTGGTAATCGATGGTGCTGTCAATGGTGGCTGTCACCCTCATGAGGATATGTTTCCGCATCTCTTCATCCGGCAGGGAAAATTCGATGACTTCATCGAACCGCCGCCATGCGGCTTCATCGAGGAGCTGAGGATGGTTTGTTGCTCCGATGAGAAGAACACCGTTTTTGACGAGGTTGATCTTATCGATATTTTTCAGGAGCGAATTGACTGCCCGCTTCATCGCACCGTGATCGTCGGCAGTCCGGCTCTTGGCAACAAAATCGAATTCATCGATGAAGAGAATTGATGGCGATAATTTCTTGGCAAGTTCAAAGATCCTGTCGATGTTTTTCGATGTCTCCCCAAGAAACTGCGAGGTGATCATCGAAAGGCGGACCTCTAACACCGGCATGTGCATAGTCCGGGACATCGCAAGGGCGAGTGAGGTTTTCCCGGTTCCGGGCGGACCGACAAAAAGGAGCTTGCCTACTTCGTAGATCCGGTGGTGCATCAGGAATTCCCGATGGATAAGTGCGCGCTGGATTTTTTCAATAACGGCAAGCTGTTCGGCAGTGCAAACAAGATCATCGATCCGCTGTTCCACTTCCTCGGGTGCAAGAGTGATTACAAGGTCGAGAGCCCCACGGAGTTTTTCATCCTCGGCGATCATCTTCGAAATGCGTGCGTCAATGTATGCCTTTGTATCTTCATATCGTGTATTTCTGTTTCGCGCGGCCTCATACGATATTTCACCAGGAAGTAGTCCTTCAAAAAAAGACGCGAGTACGGGGTTTTTCGGGATAAGGGATTTGCCTCCCTGTTTAAGGAACCACTGTGCTGCCGGTTCAAGTGCAGTGATCCGGAGACGCTGGCCGAACTCCTCGTAAGAAACAAAGGGATTTGACGCAAGTTTCTGGTGGGAGTCAGAGATTGAGAGTGTACGCTTGAGCACACCGTCGCTCACATAGACCGGGCGCTTGACATCGGCCGGGGAGGAGATGGAAAAGATCTCCCGGCTAACCGGCGTTAAGTCATTGATATCGAGCTGGGGGTTCTGGTTGAATATTTCAGCGGTCAGAACGATTTCCATTATGCGGAGGATTTCAGAATCACCAGACATGGCTGTAACCTTAATTATTCTTCGCCGGGATGAATAAGCCTATCTTATCGTTTTACCGGGTTGTTACTATGCAACCGTCTTCCGTGACTATCATGGTATGCTCATGCTGGGATACGAGGGACCCGGAAACATCGGCAAGAACCGGGTAGGCATGAAGGACCTGCGATCTGACGAGGTTCGGTAGCGCCATATCCAGTTTCTTTTCCTTAAGCCACCTGCGCGAGAACGGAAGCCCCCGGCGGTCCCGGATTTTTTCGAGAATGAGGCGTGCGGATGGAATTCTGACCGGTTTTTGCGCGATCTGCGAATAAATCTCTGCGCGTGTCTTCTCCCCGACGTGACCGCTCCCGGTCGTGGCAAACGGCTCGATGGCAAACACCATTCCCTCTTTCAACACAACGCCGCCGGAGATGCCAACGTTCGGGATCGTTGGCGGCCCATGTTGCACGTAGCGATCGAGCCCGTGGCCGGTAAGGTTTGAAATCGGACGATAGCCCCTGCTCTCGATTTCGAGCTGGATCGCGGCGCCGAGATCGCCGGAAGTTGCGCCCGGCCGGACTGCTTTTATTGCCGCTTCAAGCGCCCGCTCCGATGCCTCAAGCAGGAGAGAATTATTGCCGAGGTCGATAGTCGTCGCGGTATCCGCAATGTAACCGTCAATCTCGATACCGAGATCGAGCTTTGCCACATCGCCTTTTGCAAACGTGCGTTCATCGCCCGTGGAAGCGGTGTCGTGTGCTGCGTCCTCGTTCAACGAGAGGTTGAGGGGAAATGCGAGGCCGGCACCTTCATCGATGACCCGCGCCTCGATCGATTCCACCAGCTCAAGGTAAGATACTCCTACGCGGATCTCCTTTGCACCGTCGCTCAGGATCCTGGACGCCATCTTCCCTGCTTCGGAATATTTTTCAAAAATATCGTCGTTCATAAGACAAGTTCCTCGGAGAATTTTGTAAACCGGTCGAACCCCCTTGCGGTGACGGCTCCAATATCTTCGATCCTCACACCGCCGACACCCGGATAATAGAGTCCCGGTTCGATGGTGATGACATTTCCGGCATCGAGCGCTGTCCCGGCAGGCCCCACCGTTGGCAATTCGTGGACCTGGAGCCCGACGCCGTGTCCTAAATTATGCACAAAACCGCGGGTATCGCTTTCATATCCATGGTCCTTGAAGAAATCCACGACGTCCTGGTAGACCGAAGCTCCGGAAACGCCGGCTTTGACGTGCGACATCCCGAGCTCTTTTGCTTCCCGCAAAGTATCGTACATATTCCTGACCTCCCGGGAAGGTTCGCCCTTGGAAACGGTCCGGGTCATATCCGCATAGTACCCGGTCTTCTCGTCGAACGGGAAGATGTCGATTACGATGGGCTCGTTTGCTTTGAGCGGCCCGGTCCCGGTCATATGCGGGATAGCAGTATCCTCCCCACAGGAAACGATCGTATCTACGGCCGAACATTCGTGCTCGAGAAGCAGGTTGTGCATAGCGAATTTTATGCGCTCTGAAGTGAGGGGAGTATCCCCGGAATACAGGATACCTTTTTTCACGGTTGATTCCCGGATGAGCGAGACTGCGACCCCCATCGCTTTTTCGGTCACCTTCTGGACATTTTTCAAATTGTGGATCTCTGTCGGGTTTTTTATCGCCCGCATAACCGGGACAGTTCCTTTGTCGACCATGACTTCGCAGAACTCACGGAGGGCTTCTGCAAGTGCGACCGGGAAGCTCGGGGGCACGAGCACCTTGTTCCCGACCTGTCCTGCGATCATCTTTGCCGTTGATCGCCATGGATCTTTTTCTGTCTTGAGAATATCCGGAAGGCCGGCCTGGCCTCGCGTCATTACGGCGGCAGGTGATTCGCGGGATGCGCGCCCGGTCTCCATCTGTGATACAATAATCACGCCTGTTTCACCGGGTTTTTTAAAAAATACAAAGGGATCGCTTGTTGTGAACCGGGTAAGGTACCGCATATCAGCGTCCCGGGAAGATGCATACGCGACATATGCGTCTGCCCCGCGCTTCTTGATCGCATCGGAAAGTGGGTCCATCTGTCAGAATATATGTAGTGAAACGTCAAGTACTTTTATTCCGGAGCTGACTTAAAGAAAAATGAATGCCAAAGCAAAAGACCAGTTCAGGTGGAAATTTTACCACCTTGCGATACATCTGAATATCATTATTATTCTCGTTATCGTACCGGTGATTTTTATGTTCCTCTTCCCGAAGAAGTACGAGAGTTACCGGCTTCCCTTAATCGCGATAATGTTATTTGCCGCACTTCTTCTCTCGATCTCGTTCCGGAAAAAATACAACGAGACGCGTGCATGGCTTCAGGAGCAACCGGATCCCGGAAAAGATGAGAACCTTCAACAGACTCGAGGTAAATGAGAATTATGCTCGGGAAGATGAAGGATGAAATAGAGCTCATGAGTCGTCATATCGAGATAGCGCGGGCAGTTGTGGATCACCAGCCAATCGGCATCATGAAGTTGTCTGAGCTCCTCGGACTCCCCTCCCATCGGATCCGGTACTCACTTCACCTTTTAGAACAACTCGGATACATTCGCGCATCACCTGAGGGGGCGGTGGCAACATCCCGGACCGTAGACCTCTTTACCCATCTGAACGGGGATCTGGATGAACTCATCCGTCTCCTTGAAGCGATGAAGAAAAACAAATGACGTGCTGGTTTTAATCCGGATTCCGGAGTCGAGGTACAATTCCTGATATCCTGTGCATCACCAGAGCAAGTCCATAGTTACCTTTAAACGTCCTCAACTAGAATCTATTAAGGCGCAAAATGCGTGCCTCCCTAACTCAGTTGGTAGAGTGTCGGACTGTTAATCCGAATGTCACAGGTTCGAGCCCTGTGGGGGGCGTTTGGGGGCCCGTAGCTCAGTCCGGTTAGAGCGCCCGGCTCATAACCGGGCGGTCATGGGTTCGAATCCCTTCGGGCCCACTTTGTTTTTGGATCGGTGTTGATTTTCTGAAATCTCTTCGCACATTTCAAATTTTTTAATTCATTTTTTCCCTGAAATATAATTTGAAAAAGTTTCTATGCGGCACGATCCTATGCAGCATCATGAAGTGTCCGGTGTGCGAGAAGGACTGCATCAAATCGGCAAAGGATATCCTCGCTACACTCCCCACCATTTTCCTGCCCTGCGATGACTGCGGTATGCGAAACCTCGATAAACGTGCACCCCTGCCGGTGCTCGAGTATGGCGAACCCTGCTCGTGCGGGAAGCGGTACATCGACGAAGTTTTTGCTCACCTGTATGTTCTCATGGTCGAGGAAGGGGATCTCGCACCCACCGCTCCTCTTTTTGATGTGGGATCACCGCTGATCCATCCCGGTTACGCCATGGACCAGCCGCCGTTTCTCCCTAGTGACTCTCTTGTACTCCTCTCCTCGCATGTGACACAAAAGACCGCGAGCCGTCTTGTTGAGGAAGTCCCCGAACTTCGTGGCGTAGTACGAAGGGGCGACTTTGTACCGGGAATCACAAGTCTGGACTTAATATCGGTGCCAAAAACCTACACTCTTCTTGCCGGCTGCGATGTGAGGGCCGACATTTTTCCACTCCGCACCGGTCCGCTCGTCATGTACAAGCAACAGTCCCTGATTCACATTGAATTTCCGCGCGCCGGTTACCCCAAAATCCGTTCGGTTGAACAACATGTGGGGAATCCCCCCGCGCCCCTCTTCATCGATGCCTGTTCGGGAGTAGGAACACTCGGTCTTACGGCAGCGTGTCTCAGCGTCCCGCATGTTGTATTGAATGATGCCTGGTTTGCATCCGCATTCTGGTCGGCGTTCAACCTTGAAGTGAACCGGGACTACCTCAGAATCTCGCAGGTGAAAATTTTTGAGCAGATGCAGGATATGCAGAAGCACCCGGTAACTGATGAGCCCATAAAAATCGCAGAGACCAGGGGCGAGCAGAGAATCGAGGTCTACCAAGGTGATTTTCGGCAATTATACCAAGTGATAACTCCGGAAAAAGGGATGGTAACTGCGATCGATCTTTTCAATAAAAATGATCTCAATGCAGTTGATGCTATCAGGACAGAGTGGATTCGAAAAGTTGGCGGGGATGTTTTTATCCCCTGATTCTCTCAATCTTTATTTTCGGTCTCAAGAATTTTTGATGAAGCCGAATCTATAAACAGATCCGGATTTGGGGGTAAAAAGCCTTTATTGACCAGTGCACAAAGGTATATGGGGACTAGCCCGGGTGGTTCGGCGTCACCTGTAACCTGAAACCGTCGGTACGCGGGGGGCGAAGTTTGACGAAGGCTGCAACGGCCTGCGAGAGCTTGTGCGTTCTGACTGAGAAACCTCGTCCCATGAGGTCGATGGCCAGGTATCAATATTCCGGAGGGAATAGCGACCTGTCGCTGCGGGGACCGGTTCAGGCCCGGAAGGGAGCAGACTTACCGCAGACATCCGGCGCCCATGGGGTAACGGGGCGGAGGATGAGTGCTTTGGCAAACGTAGTAACGTACAGTCGACCGATGACGCGTCCCCACTTACGATTATCATGGCAAAAGTGACCATCGTCGGCGCGACCGGTAATGTCGGGATGTTTGCCGCACATGCAATTTCGGCATTCTCCGAAGTGAAGGAAATCCTTCTCTATGGTCGTGAGGGACGTGAATCACTTCTCAAGGGAATTACCCAGGATTTCATCGACTCTTTTGCTGCCCGGGGAACCGACACCCGGATAAACTGGACGACGAACCTTGAGGATGCAGCCGGATCTGAAGTAGTAGTCATTACTGCCGGCTCGCCGCGCATACCGGGACAGGACCGTATGGATCTCGCGCTCGGAAATGCAAAAGTAATCGCACCTATCGCACACACTATCGGCTCGGTTGCACCGGAGACCAAAATTCTCATGGTCACAAATCCGGTGGATGTGATGACGTGCGTAGCGCGAAAGTATTCAGGACTCAAGCCCAACCAGGTATTCGGTCTGGGGACGCACCTCGACTCCATGAGACTCAAATCCCTTATTGCAACCTATTTCAAAGTCCATGTCAGCGAGGTCCATACTCGTATCATCGGCGAGCATGGCGACAGCATGGTACCGCTCTGGTCGGCAACGACCATCGGAGGAATTAAGATCTCCAATCTTCCTGCTTTCTCTCATCTCCCGGTACAGGATATCATCGAATCGGTGAAGACAAGCGGTGAAATGATTATCAAGAACAAAGGATCGACGGTTTATGGTCCCGGGGAAGCTATCGCTTCACTGGTCAAGACTGTTCTTGGCGATGAAAACCGGATTCTTACGGTTTCTGCGTACATCAAAAGCGAAGTCCACGGGATCGGCGATGTCTGCATCGGTGTACCAGCACGGATCAATCGTTTCGGCGCATTTCCCATTCCTATCAGGATTGATGAATCTGAAGTGATCGCATTTCGCGAGTCAGTCGAGAAAATCCGGTCCAATACCCAGATTGTTCTCAGTGCGCTTGAAGAATAGATTTTTAAGAATTGGGAAAATACAAAAAAAACAGAGCCTGATTAAGTCAGGGTAACTTCGATAATTTCAGCGCGTTCGACACCGGCAACTTCGTTGAGCGATTTCTCGACCATATCGGTTTCGCCGCCGGCGTCATTGACAACTGCAAGGATCTTGAGCGATTTCAATCCGAATCCTATCGGCTCTTCTTTGATCTCCTGAATGCTGGGAAGTTTCTGCTTGAGCGCTTTTTTCAGCTCCTCAAGGTTGATTTCAGGAGACTCAGGCATAACCCTGAGAATAACGGCAACACTACCCATACTTCACGGTCCCCCGAATCCACATTTTGGGCAGACGTAGGGGATGCTCTGCTCGCGGCACCTGTAGCACCGGCTGATCTTAACACCGCACGATGGGCATCCGAACTCGGTTGCGCCCTCTTCTGCAAGCGGAGCGCTGCAGGATGTACATTTCTTATCTGACATTTGGGTCCTCCACGGATTCCTATAGTATCTCTTTTAAAACCTTTAAAAGGTTGTACCGATCCGGGTGCCGGGAACTTCATCTCCATCAAGATATTTTGCGACTCTGTCTGCAATGGATCCATTGATGATGGTTGTCCGGATTTTTTTACTGATGACGAATGGAATAAAAAAAGGATCAACGATATCAGTCTCAATTGGTTCGTCGATATATTCCTGCAGGATCCCATCCACAACAATACCATCTACAGATTTGAGCACGAGGAGATCGAGATCGAGCTGTCCGGCAACCCATGCGGCGATAGTATCTGAAGAGATGTCCCATGTACGGGGCAGAGGATCTGTCTTCCTGACTGTGCAGTAGGGAAGGAGCACTTTTGTGGTCTCCGGAATCGCCAGGAGGTTCGTGGTTTTTATTCCGTGCGATGAGAGATACAGTCCGTACTGCTCCATGGCAGCAATCGCCATCCAGTGCGCGGCTGAATCATCTCTGACCCGGGCAGATCTAACCGTATCGGCAAACTGGCCGCCTCCCGGGACCAGAAGGAGTGGGGTGTGTGAGGATTGGAGAACAGGAACAAGTTCCGGGATTTTCGGAAAGAGGCTGCCTCCTACTTTTACAACGAGCGGTTTTGTTGCCATTTTTACGAATGCCCCGGTTATTCTCGTTCTGAAAATTATATCGTCAGATTATAAAAGAGGCGCGGAGAAATGGAATCTTTATGCGCCTCTTTATCGCGTTCATTATTATTTTGCTGGGTGTGATCCATGCAGGCGCAATAGTCCAGATAACCGAGTTCTGCCCGGATCCGTATCAGCGTGACGATCCGGATGAATATCTGGTGCTGGACGGAACCGGATCTCTCGATGGATTTACGATCTCTGATGGTGAGGGAGGATTCAGGTTCCCTCCCGGAACGATAATAAATGGGCAAATAGTCATCGCCCGGAATGGCCTTGCGTTTGAAGAGAGTCATGGGAAGGTACCGGATTTTGAATGGCTTGATTCATCACCGTCAATTCCTGATGTTATTGGCGGAGATCCGCTTCGCCTGGCAAACGCAAAAGACCAGTTGCTGTTGTACAAAGGAAGTACCCTTGTTCAGAAAGTATCCTGGCCGGAGGATGTGAAGCCACGGGAAGGTCAGATCCATTACTTCGAAAACGGGGTCTGGGATCCCAGGCCATTGATGATTGGGCAGTCGCGGCTCTTACCGGCAGTGTTTCACCATGTGGCCGTGACCACGTTTGTATCTCCCGATTGTTCGAATGAAGTTTTCTCACAGGTGATGGCAAATGCATCGCGGGAAATCCTTCTCAATATGTACGAATTCTCCAGTCCGACAATGGGCGACGCACTTGTTTCTGCCAAAGAGCGCAAGGTCGATGTAAGCGTTCTTATTGAGGGCGGACCTGTCGGAGGAATTAGTCCGGAAGAAAAATCCCTCATCTGGAAGATCAACTCGAGCGGTATCCCGGTTTATTCAATGACCTCGACAAAAACGGTGCATGCCCCGTACCGGTACGATCACGCAAAATATGTAGTGATTGACAAAAATTCTCTCCTCATAACCAGCGAGAATTTCAAGTACAGCGGATTTCCTCCTCAGGGTACCGGTGGGAATCGCGGCTGGGGCGTTTATCTCGAGGATCCCGCTCTGGCAGAATACTTTTCTAATGTTTTTTCGCTCGATACCGGCAGCCGGTCAGTTGTTCCCTATCAAGGATCATCCGGGGACTCAGAAACCGTCCCGTCAGGAAAACATGCGTCCGTTTTTTCACCGGCGCAATTCAAGGACGCAATAGTTACACCGGTCATTTCTCCTGATACCAGTTACCTGATCACCGACATGATCACCAGTGCAACGAAAAATATCGATATTGAACAGGCGTATATCAAAAACGAAACTCCTTACACCCTGAATCCATATCTCGCCGCCGCCATCAACGCGTCGCGCCGTGGCGTCCATGTGCGGGTGCTTCTGGATTCATACTGGTTCAATGTCGAAGGCCCTAATGACAACGATGAGATGGCAGCCTTGATCAACAGGATCGGAGCTGCCGAACATATCCCTCTCGAAGCACGATGCATTGACCTGTCGGTCAACCAGCTCGAAAAAATCCACAACAAAGGTGTAATCGTTGATGGCGATCGTGTTCTTGTCAGCAGCATCAACTGGAACAGTAATTCGCCAAACTTCAACCGGGAAGCCGGCGTGATCATCGAGCACCCGGGAGTCGCGGAGTATTTCAAGGAAGTCTTCGAAGCAGACTGGGCTCCCTCTGCTTCTGTTCAAAGCGTGAAAACCGATTACCTGAAAATTGCAGCTGCAGTTATCGTCGTAGTAATCCTCATCGGCATTTACTATCGCCGTCGGCGATGAATTACACCGACAATTTCAGGTGGCCAGCTCAAAAAAAGTTCAGAATTTTTTCAATGCGCACTGGCAAATGTCACACAGGTTGATATCGCTTTCACCGGTAACTACGGCAACCGCCCAGCGATCGATGATTGCATCCAGTTCTGTTGTGATTTGCACTTCTCCAGCGCCTCGTTTCCGACTCATGTACTGCGAGATTGCAGCCCGGGTTACGCCCATCTTTTTTGCGGCATCGCTCTGGCTTAACCCTTCCCGCTGGATGAGGCGGGAAACCATCTCTGCTCTCATCGGTGGAAGAAGATTCCTGACCATGGTGTCACAATGCATCAGGGTGCAGGTATGCTTCGTCATACACAGGCGGGATGGACTGGGGCGGTCTCCTGCGGTTTGTTCTGGTAGATGATCTGACGTGCGTCGCGGAAGTTGAACTTCTCTATGATAAGGTGCCGCTCTTTGAGTTTTTTCAATGCGTACCGTACCGTGCGTGGTGCTAAGTGTGTCTTTTGAACGATGTCTTTATGGGTCATCGCTCCACCCGCATCCAGTATCTCCAATACCGTCTTTGATGACGGTGGTAATGTGGTAGGATACATACTATTATGTTAACGCTGTTAACACATAAAGGTATCGGTATTTTAACCCCCGGTTCGTAACAATCATCATGCTGGGCCGACAGGAACGCATCGCAATCCTTCTTCTGGTCGGCGTGGCAGCATTCGTCATTTGCGCGCACGTGATCATCAGCTCCCTTGGTCCCCAGGTGTTTGCAAAACCATTCAGCGCAGCATCGCAGGACGGCGAACTGGTTTTCGTGGGAGGAACGATCAATAAAGTCACCGTAATGAATGGCGGGCACGTGATGATCCTTGCAGATAACAACTCAATTTTTGTTCCCGCTATGGTGGCGCAGGGGCTGAAAATCCAGAACGGCGATTCGATCCAGGTGTACGGTGTTGTCCAGACCTATCACGCAAAAAAAGAGATCGCCGTTGGATCGCAAAATGATATACGGCTCACGCGGACCGTTTAATTCCCACTGCCATTTCAAGACAGAAACGTTTTCGTTTTTTTTTATTTTGCCGCAGCCTTCTCAGTCCCGGATTTTTTTGCGCCCAGTGCGGCAAGAGACTTCATTGCCGATTCCCTGATCTCAGTATCGGCATCCTGAAGTAAACCGGTTAGCGCGGGAACAGCCCGGTCATCACCAATATTACCCAAAGCCCAGATGGCGTTGAGGCGTACCATCTTTTTCTTATCATTGAGCAGTCCCTTAAGCGGTTCAACAGATCGCGGATCCCGCAGTTTTCCAAGTCCCCATGCTGCCCCTGCACGAAGCCATTTGTCATCCGCTTTCAATGCATCTACGAGTGGTTCAACTGCACGTGCATCCCCGATTTTTCCAAGGGACTTTGCTGCAAGCCACTGGACATCCACAAAGGGGTCTTTCAAAGCTGCAATCAGGGGTTCAACTGCAGTCTCGTCTCCTTCATCTCCCAATGCTTCTGCCGCCTTCCACCGAAAAGTTAGATTTGAGCCCTTCAATAAATCCAATAAAAAAAGTATCCGTTTCTTTCTTGTATCCTCAGGCGCGGAAGATCCTGAAGTTGATTCGTGTTCAGGTTCCGTCCCCGGATCCGGCCTTATTGAATCTGCCATCCGCTGCCTCGCAAGCCCTAATACGCAGTTTCCTACCATTAATCTTTTCCCGATCAAAATGGAAGCTGGGGTGGAATTTTTTCCGGAACGTATGAAATAAAAAGACAATTCGAAAAAAAATTCGCTGAATATTTATTCAGGGATTGGCAGTATTTCAAGTGTGAGAGAGAAATTTTTAACGGTGTGGGTAAGCGCGCCCACACTGATTACATCGATATCCAGCGCAGCATACGATCTAATCGTGTTCTCATCGATTCCGCCGGAAATTTCAAGAACCCGGTTCTTCCGTAATCCTGCACTTTCAAGGGCCAGAATTGTTTCTTTGACCTGCCCGGCGTTCATGTTGTCGAGCATCAGGATATCCGCACCTTCAGTCGCAGCTTCGATTGCAGCCTCTACTGTTTCAACCTCAACTTCTACTTTCTTGTATACTGTTGATTTTTTGGCAGTGCGGATAGCGTCCCGCAGGGGAACAAGTGCGAGATGATTGTCTTTGATCAGGATGCCGTCGCTCAGGCTGGATCTGTGGGGATCCGCGCCTCCCAGCGCGACGGCTTTTTTGTCAAATTCCCGAAAACCAGGGCTGGTTTTACGCGTCCCGGCAACCCGGCACTTCGGATTTGCCTTCGATACGATCTCCACAAGTTTCCGGGTCTGTGTTGCAATCCCGCTCATTCTCCCGACAATGTTGAGAGCGGTTCGCTCTACAATGAGGATGGATTTCGCATTCCCTCTGATGGTAAGGATGATATCTCCTTTGTTTACCGATTCACCATCCCGTACAAATGCACTCACTTCGCAACCGAAATGAGAGAAAAGTAAACCGGCTTCTTCCAGGCCGGCGATCACTCCCGACTGTTCGGATAGTATGTGTGCTTCGCAGGAAATGCCGGGTATTATTGCTTCGGACGTGACGTCTCCGAAGGGGGTATCCTCATCAAGGTAGTTGAGTAAAAGATCAATTCCCTTCATCCCATGCTCCACATTTTTTTAAATCAGGTTCCTACTGCGATCGGGCTGCCAAGATCGTCAAGCAGCGTAAGTATGGAAAGTGCGGCGAGATAGCTTGTGGCAGGATTATCCGGGCTCGGAACATTGGTGACCCGGATGTAGGTTTCTCCAAAATCCCCTTCGATGAACAATTCGTGCACATTGCGATCCACTGCCGGGTCGACCCAGAGCTCTACATCGGTATCTTTTCCGGCAGCAAGACTCATAGCAACCGAAACGTTAACATTTTTCGGAAATGCCTTGATACATTCGTTGGCCTTACCGCTGAAGACAATTCTCCGCTCATCAGCTTCGAGCCCAAGTGATCGAGGACTCTTTGTAGTCCTGAGAAGCAATTTGCTGATTGTGGAGATCCGCCCGATCTTCAGGTTGTCGAGTCCGAAAATCGCCCCACTTGGGATGTAAATCCGTTTACCGGATTTCAGGGCCTTCATCTCTATAACATTCCGGAATTCAATGTCTGCGAGAGCGCCGACACTCATGATCACGAGATCTTTTTTCCCGGAGAGAATCCCCTCGGCGTGCAGTTTTACCGCACCTACGGATGCTGCTTCAACGACAATATCCATATCAGCCTTCATGAACGTCTCAAATTCTTCATGAGCGACCGAACCGGAAATCGCTGCAATTTCTTTGGCCCGTTCATAGACTTTATCGTAAACGGCTGATATCTCGAAACTGCCTTTGTGCCGGGCGATAATATGGCCGATATTACCACAGCCAAGCAGCCCGATTTTCAACATGCTAAACAGATTATGGGTATCATCGGTTAAGTGTTGTGCTCGCCATTCCAGGGTCCAGGGAAAAACCGGGCTTATAACGCTGTGCGTCAAAGATCTAAAATACGCCTACCATGTCGGGAATGCTGAACGATCCGGGAGAGAAAAACAAAACCGGGAAATGGATCGAAACCCTTCGCGCCCGTCGGGTATTCATAGAAACATACGGATGTCGTTTTAATTTCGGGGATTCGGCAAAACTCGTGGAAGTTCTCAAAACGATCGGCAGTGAAGTTGTTGATTCAGCTGAAGAGGCCGATGCGATCATCGTCAATACCTGTACCGTTGTCGGACCGACAGAACGAAAGATGCTCAGGCGTCTTTCATCGTTTCGCGATCGCGATCTCTACGTCACCGGATGCATGCCTGCAGTGCAGAGCGATGCGATTCTTGCGGTGTGTTCGCCGACAATAATTCCTCCGGCCGAGATACGGGATGCGTATATCAGCATCGGCACTGTCGTCGGTGATGGTGCGGGAATCGTGCAGATCGCTCAAGGGTGCTCAGGCAGATGCACCTACTGTATTACCCGCGCCGCTCGCGGGCCTCTCAAGAGTAACAAACTTTCGGAAGTTCTGTCGCAGATTGATGAATTTGTGCGCGCCGGATCGCCTGAGATCCAGCTCACCGCTCAGGACGTGAGCGCATGGGGTATTGAAACAGGAAATACTTTGCCCGAGTTGTTGACGTCGATTGGCAGTCATGCGGGGAACTCGATGCTCCGGGTGGGTATGATGAACCCGAGGACGATCCTTGGGATCCTTGACGAGCTGGTTGACTCATTTGCGCATGCTTCCATTTTCAAATTTATCCATATACCTGTCCAATCCGGATCAGATCGAATCCTCGAACGAATGGGAAGAGGATACACTTCAACCGATTTTGAAAAAATGGTAAAAAAATTCAGAGCCCGTTACCCAACTATGACGATCGCAACCGATCTCATCGTCGGATTTCCCGGGGAAACTGTTGAGGATTTTGCTTTGTCCTGCGAGCTCATCGATCGGATCAGACCCAATAAAGTCAATGTGACGCGGTACTCACGGCGACCATCCACACCTGTGTATGCCGAACCGGATTTCCCTGATTTTATTAAAAAAGAGCGTTCACGCACGCTGAATCTTTCAGCTGAAAAGATCTACCAGTCTATCAATAAGGAGTATCTCGGGATGATAGTTCCGTTCATAGTAACCGAGACGATAAAAGAAGGATCGGTAATGGCACGGACACCTGATTACCAGGGCGTTGTAATCAAAGAAAATCTCCCCCTCGGTTGCCGTGGAAATGTCGTGCTGAAAAAAGACCGGAAGTATTTTTTCTTAGGCGAACGTGTCAAGTAATTTTTCAATTCATATTTTTCAAGATCTTCGTCCAAAGACTAACTTCCTCTGTGTTCGCGACTTTGAAAAAGAGCGATTTTATAGCCCCTGATGCCAACATTCTTTATCCTTGTAGCAACCGGGATTGTTGGTGAAACGAATGGACGAGATCGAAGCTGGATTCGAAAAAATAATGCAGAAAATAAAAGATCTGCAGGAAAAAGATGCGGCGCTGACTAAGGAGATTATGGATAACGATGCCAAACTTCTCGCCCGAATGGCCGAATCTTCCCGGCCCATTGTTAAATCCGTGGGCCTCAACATGCTGAAGATGGGGAAGCAGGATACCAAGGGAGAGATCTACGATCCTGCATATTATCCGATAAAAATGATCGTTCTCGGAAAGACCCAGCCAGCAGCATTTCGTCCTGATAACCCGGCAAAGTCCATAGACGACCAGTTCTGTGTCCTCTCGGAAGAAGGCGATTTTTTTGAACTCATGTACAGCTTCGACGGATTCCTTACGGACTCATACCTCAACCCGATCGACGCGAAAAAAGCAATCGAATCATATGGATACGATATCGTGTTCATGCTCTACAATGCGATGCATGATTACCTGAAAGGCGAAGAGTCGCTTGTCGAAGCTCTCGAAAAAGTTATCGGATATACGTTTGCAAGGAAGCAGTAAACAATCAATATTTTTTATTTCCACGGAAAAAGCGGGAACATCGGTTTTAGCAGGTCATCATCACTTTTTCCGAGCGCAGAAAGCGCAAATATCCGTGTATTTCGTGATCCATTTGCATCCTCGAAGCTTACTACCGCTTTTGCCTTGTCGATCATACTTTCCACAGAAGATTCGTACTTTGCGTCGGGCGCAAGGGATACGAGATCAAACTCGATATTGAGAGGAACAATTGAAGTATGGATCCTGTAAGCCATAGCATTGCCAAAATTTTCAAGAACGATCCCTTTTGCATCATCCCGTAACCGTGCCCGGACTTCTGGTAACTCTCGTGCATCCTGCATAATAAAAAAGGACATCGCGATAACGATCATCAGAACCGTTCCGATGGCTCCAAGATACATATTGATCAAAAACAGAATGGCACAAACAATAATTCCAAACCCGAGAATTATCTTCTGATTGCGTTCCATAGCATACTGTACGCTGGAAAAACTATATCAAAATACGGAATAGTGGGCCCGATGTGATTCGAACACATGACCTCCCGGTTATCAGCCGGGCGCACCACCGGGCTATGCTACGGGCCCAAAAGTTTGCCTTGAATTTACCCTAATAACTACTTCATCAGAGTTTTTATAGGTTGTGAATCCCTTTGTGATTTCAAGTCGTACAGATAGGGATATGTGCGAAAAAACCACGATATAAGTAAGGACAGGCATTATGGATCGACGATACCTCCTCGGCAATGAAGCGATCGCACACGCGTGTATCGAATCCGGTGTGGATTTTGTAAGCGGATACCCCGGCACACCATCTTCCGAAGTGATCGATACCCTCAGGAATCCGGCGGAACGATCGTACTATCTCGAATGGTCCGTAAACGAAAAGGTTGCGCTCGAAAATGCACTTGCTGCGGCTTGGTGTGGTATCCGCGCACTCTGCACGATGAAACATGTTGGCCTTAATGTCGCTGCCGATCCACTGATGACGAGCGCGTATACCGGCGTGACCGGAGGCCTCGTGATCATGAGCGCAGACGATCCTTTCGCCCATAGCTCGCAGAACGAGCAGGACACCCGGTGCTATGCACATTTCGCGCGGGTTCCCTGCCTTGACCCGGCAAGTGTACAGGAAGCACACGACATGATTCCTGTGGCGTTTTCAATCTCCGAGGAATTCGGGCTGCCGGTAATCTTCCGTCCCACGACCCGAATCTGTCACTCGAAAGGAGATGTGGACCTCGGGAATCCGATTAAGAGTACGAGAAAAGGCGAATTCCACAAGGATCCGAAACAGTACGTCGTCATTCCGGCACACACCCGCATCCTGCACAAGAAACTCAATGAAAAGCAACCCGCAATAAAAAAACGCCTCGTTGAACTTGGATTGAACCGGTGCGAAAAAAAAGGAAAGACCGCGATCATCGCGAGCGGAATCGGGGCATCGTATGTCCAGGAAATAGTGCCTCCCGATGTTTCCTTCATGAAAATCGGCGCCTACCCTATTGATGAAGTGTGGCTAGGCGAATTTGTCAGGGCCCATGAGAAGATCCTGGTTATTGAAGAACTCGCACCGGAAGTCGAGGAGCAGGTGCGGCAGGTTGCCGGATGCACGACCGTGTTCGGCAAGAAAAACGGGTACTCCCCCTACGAAGGAGAATTGTCTCCTGCGGCAGTAGCGGGTATTATGGAAAAGGCAGGATTCCTTGCCGGGAATCCATTCCCTTCCGTTGAAGTTGTCCAGAACCTTCCGCCGCGGCCACCGATTCTCTGTGCAGGCTGTTTACATCGCGGTGCTTTCTACGCGATAAAAAAAGTATTCAAAGACGGGATCTACCCAAGCGACATCGGTTGTTATACCCTCGGCCTTCAGCTTGGTGTCGTAGATACCACCATCTGCATGGGAGCTTCGATCACGGTCGGGAGTGGTATAGCGCATTCGGGTGAACCGCGCGATGTTATATGCACGATCGGTGACTCCACATTCCTGCACACCGGTATACAGGGCCTCATAAACGCGGTCTATAATGGCGCGAACATGACCGTAGTAATCCTCGACAACCGGATTACCGCGATGACCGGGCACCAGCCGAACCCGAATACCGGTGTAACTGCATGCGGAGTCGAGACTCCCCCGCTCTCTCTCGATGCCCTCTGCCGTGCTTGCGGAGTAACGTTCGTAGAGACAATCGATCCATACGATCTTACCGGCATGATAAATGTTCTCCAGGATGCAAAGAAGCGGAATGGCGTGAAGGTCATTATCGCCAAACAGATGTGTGTCATCACAGCCCGCCGCACCGGCGTAAAGCGCGGATCATACACCGTTGACCCCGAGACCTGTACCGGTTGTGGAACCTGCGTACGATTCGGGTGTCCCGCCATTGAATTCAGGGACGAGGTCGCGGAGATCAACGAGCTATGCAGCGGGTGCGGCGTCTGCGAGCAGCTCTGTCCTGTCGGCGCAATTGTGCGAGGTGGCAAGCGATGACCGGAAGTTTCGACATCCTTATTGTAGGGATTGGGGGACAGGGGACTATCCTCGCTTCAAATATCCTCGGTGAAGCCTGTCTCATGGAAGGCAGGCATGTGAAAGGTGCCGAGACGCACGGGATGGCCCAGCGCGGAGGGTCGGTCGAGAGTCATATCCGGATTGACGGATTGTTCGGTCCATTGATCCCACCCGGCAAGGCAGATCTTCTCATCTCGTTCGATCTCCTTGAGGCGCTCCGCTACTCGCATTACCTCAAACCGAACGGAAGAATGGTAGTGAACCGGAGACTCGTCCTCCCTACTTCGGTTTTCACGCAAAAACTGGCCGCGCCCTCCGAAGAAAGCATTATCACCGCGCTGAAAAAATGGGATCTCTGCCTTCTTGATGCAGACAAAATTTCTCAGGATGCGGGAAGTCCGCTCTCCCAGAATGTCGTGATGCTTGGAGCTGCTGCGCAATCCATGCCTCTCAAACCTGAATCTCTCTGTGAAGCCGTCCGGCGCCTGGTCCCGAAAAAGACCATTGACATCAATGTCAGGGCGTTTGAGATGGGCAGGGAATTTGGCAGGACGTGCTGATGAAACGGGGTTTGGGTGCGTTCGGAAAGGACACCCTGTACCTCGGGGATGCTCTTGAACTGATTCCGGATATACCAGATGGATTGATAGATCTCATTGTAACCGACCCACCCTTTGCGATCGATTTCAAGGCACACCGGCTTAACTATAACCGGACTGACAGTAATGTCATTGAAGGATATCGCGAAATTCCAGGTTCTGAATACCGGGAATTTACCCGGCACTGGATTGCCGAGGCGGCACGGACGCTCGCGCCGACCGGGAGCATGTACATTTTTTCCGGCTGGAACCGGCTCCGCGATATTCTCGAAGGGATTGATTCAGCGGGCCTCGTGACCATCAACCACCTGATATGGAAATACCAGTTTGGCGTTTACACGAAGAAAAAATACGTCACAAGCCATTACCACATTCTTTTCGTAGTAAAAGATCCGAAAAGGTACACCTTCAACAAGATCGACCATTATCCCGAAGATGTCTGGATGATCCAGCGGGAGTACTGGAAAGGAAAGAAAAAAACACCGACAAAACTCCCTTCGGAAATTGTAAAGAAGATAATTTTGTACTCAAGTAACCCGGGCGATCTGGTGTTTGATCCGTTCTTCGGATCCGGGACGGTTCCGGTTGTCGCTCAAAAAGAAGGAAGGAAATTCCTTGGTTTCGAAATAGTGCCCGAATATTATCAGTTTGCAAATTCTTCTCTCAAATCTGTATAAACTGGTACAATTTTTTCTGATATCACAGTCCCCGCTGTGAAAACAGTCGGACAAAAGAAGAAACGCTGAGGGGGGGAATTGAACCCCCGAGGCACTTTCGCACCACAGGCTTTCCAGGCCTGCGCCCTACCGCTAGACTACCTCA